>ERZ857827.123-NODE-123-length-124828-cov-14.522276_pt1 | contig 124828 bp, 109 predicted proteins | sample MGYA00519761_ERZ857827 | MGnify/ENA primary metagenome ERZ857827 (study PRJEB31778, sample SAMEA3449370) | human gut metagenome | biome: human gut; feature: human-associated habitat; material: faeces | place: United Kingdom | collected 2010/2012 ... | reverse complement strand
CGCTTTGCGTTTCGATGCTATCGGCAAAACTTTGGAAACTCTTATTCTCTCTCAACTGAAAGCCAGTCAGGAGAGACAAACAGCCGTACTCAAAAAGTTAAGTGAGCAGTTCGGCAATCATGCCGATGTGATAAACAACCAGTCCAAACAGATTAACGCACTCTACCAGATACACCAACGGGATTATAAAAAGTTGCTTCACCTAATACAACTCTATTCAGAACTTTCTGCTTGCGGTGTGATGGATAGCAAACGTAAAGAGAACCTGAAAGCTGAAATCATCAATCTGATAAATATATAGGATTATGCACATCGACTTTGCCCCGCCATCAAACGGTACATATAATAATGCTGGAAGTAGCCGGCAACTCGCAAATTATTTAGAGCATGAAGATTTAGAACGAATGGAAAAGGGTATCTATACAGAAAGCTTTTTCAATCTGACAGATGACAATATCTATAAATCAAAAGTCGTAAAAGAGATAGACACCAATATTGGGCAACTCCTGAAAACGGATGCTAAGTTTTATGCTATCCATGTCAGCCCATCGGAAAAGGAGCTTCAGGCAATGGGAAATACCGAGCAGGAGAAAGCCGAAGCTATGAAACGGTATATTCGGGAAGTCTTTATTCCTGAATATGCCAAGAACTTCAACAAAGGGCTATCCGAAGCGGATATAAAATTTTACGGGAAGATACACTTTGACCGTAGCCGTTCCGACAATAAACTAAACATGCACTGTCATTTGATTGTGAGCCGAAAAGACCAATCTAATAAGAAAAAATTATCACCGCTAACCAACCACAAGAATACAAAGAAAGGGACGGTAACGGGTGGTTTTGACCGTGTAAACCTCTTCCAACAGGCAGAACAGGGCTTTGATAAGTTATTTGGTTACGACCGTCAATTATCTGAATCCTTTGAGTATTCCAACACAATGAAGAACGGAAGCATTGACGATAAACTGAAAATGCAAGAACAGGAATTACAAGAACCGAAACAATATTTTACTGACGAAAAGAAAAAAGAAGTATTACAATCCAGTGAGAAAGAAAACGTAATTTCTTGCAATCTTGATAGCAAACAAGAAAATAAACACGCTTACAATCAGCCAAATAATAATGGATGTGATTCTTTGTTATCTATTTTTTCACTGGGAGATGGCAATAATTATGACGCGACACTGGCGGAAGAATTACAGACACAGAAACGCAAAAAGAAGAAAGGGATAAGACGATGATTGAATACGAGGAACTAAGAGCCGATATCGCTACCTGATGGAGCGTTTCAAATATCGCAAATCACTCGTTAGACTGACGGTGGATAACATTATTACCACCCGTAGGAATAGCCGAGTAGATTTGTATTTGCGTATCAGAAAGGTAGAAAGCCGATTTCCACCTGATTGTCTGATTATTGCCCGATTGGGTTTTAGCAAAGAACGAATAGGACACGGAACGCACCTTATCCGATTCTTGACTGGCATAGCCCAAAAGTATAGTTTTAATCATATCGGCATCGAGTGCGCCAACGACAAAAGCGGTTCATTTGCCCAAAAGTTAGGTTTCTACACCATAGATGGCGAGAACTACGCAATAATAGTAGCCAATCTAATATATCATTTTTTCAATGGAATAAATTAATTAATCCTTTCTTTCTCTGAACACAAAGGTATATTCCAAGACTGAAACGTCAATGCCAAGCCCTACGGATTTTGCTAAATTTCTTATTTATTCTTTCCATATATGCAAAGTTTATCAGAGAAAAGCAGCTAAGTATAAAGCTTCTCTAGTTCCAATCGTTCATGCGAAATAAAATCTAAACCTTCATATATGACATTGGGATAAAACTGGCGTATATTTACCACATCAATAAAATCTGGAGATAAATTTTTAATAAGATTATATTTGGTTATAAATGAATTGTTTATATCACTTGTAGAATTAGGAAGAGCCTCCCATTGAACGCCAAAGTCTGATATTGAGTTACAAAATAATACTGCCTCTTCATAGTTGGAAAATAGTCCTCTTAGCATTTTCATGTAATCATATTTGCTATTATAATTAAGCATTGATTGTGAATTTACATATTTTGAAATATGAAACAATGTTCTGAAATAATGTCCAAGTTCATTATGAAAGCCAGCATAGTATTTGTTGCTTTGTTCCTTTATTTCCGCTTTTTTTGTTGGATTAGCAGGAGGTGTTAAATAGAACTCACTATATCTTAAATCCCATTTGGCAGGTTTTATGGAAAAAAGATTCAAAAGAGGTAGTATTACTGTGGTTGAGTATTTCTTTAAATATTGATCTTTTAATAAATGATAACCAGATTTGTTTACCCCTAAAAAAACAATTAAGTATGCAATATTTATAATTGTTCTTTCCTTAATACTGTCTTTCCATATAGCACGATCTTTTTCTAAATTATCTTCTGTAGAATAAATTTCCTCTATACTAATTTCCGATAATTTGTCTTTTACGATTTTTATAGCTTCATAAATCTGTTCAAAATACAACTCAAATACTCGATTTTTAGCCATATAGGATTCTTCTACAAGATATGGAATTCTATACGACAAATTATCAACAATCTCTCTATTAAACTTAATGCGCTCTATCAATTTACTTTCAAAGCTTTGAATTAGAAATTCTTCTTTTTGCTTCGTAATAGCTTTTTCTTGGCTTATCAATGTTTTATACAAGAAATATATTCCAATAAATGTAAAAAAACCTCCTAAAAAAGAGCCCAAATGATCTAAACTTTCTGGTTTAAAGAAAGGATGCCACCCTGTAGCAACAACAAAAGAAATTATAACCCATATAAGAATGAGACATGTAATGTATTTACAAATTACCCAAAATGATTTCATCTGCAGATGCTTTTATTAAACTTAAAGAACCAGCTTTCAACGTTTCTTTATTTTGAATACTTGTCAAAGAGAAATCATCACGTCTATATGACCATATCGAGTGAAGGTTATTAATCAATAGATCAATATTTGGATCTATAATATAAATATTTTTATCTCGACAACCTCTCAATATATCATTAAAATGTTCGTCTGTATTTGAAAAAGAATATCCAGCAATAATAATTTTATCAGAATGGATAATTTGTTGTGCTGATTCATACCATGTAGAAATAAATCTGCTTGATAAAACAGGCTTTATCCTTAATGGGGGAAGTATTGCTGGAACAACTATTTTTTTAGAACTTTCAGTGAAATCAATATTAGGTGTAGCTATGCGTTCAAAAAGCTCAAATGTATCAGTATTATAATAATCATTTTCCTCAAAAGACATCATAGTTCTATTATACATATTAATATAATCGAATAAGCTACCATGAAAATATTTTGAGTTAGCAACCTTTTGTCTTGCAAAAGAAGTATAGTTGAATGTAATAATATTCCAATCATCTTGAAGTTGAGAATAAAAAGGTAAATGATTAGTTTCATCATTAAAAACCTGTTTTTCTTTTTCCTTCAGAAAAGCCCATAACATCCAAGATATATATACATACGTTTTTATATCACTATCTTTCCTTGTATAGAATCCAATAAAATATTTTACCATCAAATCTTCTATATCTAATAGGTTTTTGTAGACATGCCTCAATATCGGATTTGTTGAATTTCTGACACTCTGCTCTAAAACATATTGCAATATGGATTTAAATGTATCTGTAAAAGACAGCTTCTTTATATCAATAATGGCTTCATCTTCAATCCTCCTTCCCAATACTTCCTGAATTAAGTCCTCTGTTTCTTCGTCAAATTCAGCACCCTCTTGTATGTATTTTATTTTTCGTAATAAACGATTGACAAGTTCTCCCATTTTTCTATCTGGGTTAGACAAAGAGTGATTTGTTTCCAACTCGTGTTCTATATTAGTTGTGATAGTATCAATCTCTCTTCTAAATTCATCTGCCAGCTTATCTATAGATCTTTTTACAAAAGATTCAAAACTAAATCTTAAACGGGGCAGTAAAAGACGGAGCTTTTCATCAATCCGCTTTCCAATTTCAGTTTGTACAAAATCACTTATTTGAGGTATTAGTTCACTTGTTAGCGGCATTGCTATACCACTAAGAGAATCTACACCTGCACCTAATATCACAGTTTTACTCATAAGGTTCATTTTAAATGTATTAAAACACAAACTTACAAAAAAAACTAAATTGCACACAATAATATACTGTTTAATTATCTGCAAACTATTTTGAACCCCAAACATCCGCTTATATCTCATAATCAACATTATTCTTTTATCATTTAATAAAATTGAAAATACAGAATATTAGCCTACCAACAATCATAAAAGACCTTCTAAATTTTGCAATAGCAACAATACTTGCTATCTTTGCCTTCAGTATTCTCCATGAGCAAACTACCGCAAAAGCACGTAGCAAATTAGTGGGTTAAATCATGGGATATGCTTGAAGCAAAAAACATAAAGTTTTAAATATCAGCGTGGTAACTCTCTTAGGAGAATCCCAGGCGGATCACCAAGAAAGGGTATTCAGCAATGAAGACCCTTTTTTTATATCTCGTAAACTGCCGCTTATAGATATTGGTGTATTCATGCTGTTAAGATAAAGCTCTTGGGGGGAGGAGGAATTTGCTGCGGTTGTCCTGGAATATTTCCCATATATGTTTTTAGGACAAGAGTACTTTTGTTTTATCCCAACATGGTTCTAAGTTAATATGTAAATTTGCGAGCACAAAATAATGAATAACATGTCTGAAATTGCACCTCTTATTTCCGACTTGGCGGTTATATTGATTGCGGCGGGAATAATTACATTGATTTTTAAATGCTTGAAACAACCTGTCGTTTTGGGGTATATTGTCGCTGGCATTCTTGCCGGGCCCGCCGTACCTTATATACCAACGGTATCCGATCCTACCAATATAAAAATATGGGCAGATATAGGCGTCATCTTTCTTTTGTTTGCTATGGGATTAGAATTCTCTTTCAAGAAGTTGATGACCGTAGGAGGTACAGCTGTTATCGCCTCTATAACCATAGTCTCCGGAATGATGTTTCTAGGCTATACTGCAGGAAACGCGCTTGGCTTCTCGCATCTAAGCAGTATATTTTTAGGCGGTATGCTTTCTATGTCATCCACCGCTATCGTATTCAAGGCGTTCGATGACATGGGACTCAGAGGGCAGAAATTTACAGGAGTAGTATTAGGTGTCTTGGTGGTCGAAGATTTAGTGGCCGTAGTTTTGATGGTCTTGCTTTCAACCTTAGCAGTCAGCAAGCAAGTCGAAGGAATGGAAATGCTGGAAAGTATTCTAAAGTTAGGAGCGTTTCTTATATTTTGGTCATTACTCGGAATCTATCTGATTCCAAGTTTTCTTAAAAAGATTAAGCCATTTCTTAACGACGAAACCTTATTAATCATAGCATTAGGCTTCTGTTTAGGTATGGTTATGATTGCGGCTAAAGCGGGATTCTCCTCTGCGTTAGGAGCTTTTGTTATGGGATCGTTATTGGCTGAAACCATTGAGGCCGAGAAGATAGAAAAATTGGTAAAACCGGTAAAAGACCTGTTTGCGGCCATATTTTTTGTTTCTGTAGGCATGATGATACAACCGGATTTATTGATTGAATACCTTGTCCCAATCTGCATCTTAACCATATTGGTTATCATTGGGCAAATCTTTTTTGGGAGTCTTGGTGTCCTCTTGTCCGGACAGCCATTAAAGATAGCTCTACAATCAGGATTCTCTCTGACCCAAATAGGTGAATTTGCGTTTATTATCGCTTCATTGGGAGTTAGCTTAAAGGTAACAGACGATTATCTGTATCCTGTTATTGTCGCTGTATCAGTCGTTACAACATTTCTTACTCCTTATATGATTCGCATGGCGACCCCGGTCTATCAATTGATTGACAATTATTTGCCTTCATCTATAAAACTAATGTTGAACCGTTATTCTTCCGGATCCAACACGGTCAAACATAAAAGTACATGGAATAAGCTGTTGAAATCTATGTTACTAGATGTAATACTATATACAGTATTGACAATATTCAGTATTATCATATTTTTCACTTATGTAAATCCAATTATTCGCGAGAACATATTAGGCTTCAAAGGGGCTCTATTGAGCTTATCTATTATTTTGGCCATTATATTACCTTTTCTTTGGGCTATCATTATGAAGAAGAATCATTCTCCTGAATTCCTGAAATTATGGAATGATAGTAAATTCAACCGGGGACCATTGGTTTCTTTGATAGCGATAAAGCTGCTCCTTTGCGCAAGTATTCTAATGCCAGTCATAGTCCATATATTTAATGTAGCATCTGGTGTTGGATTTATTATCACCCTGTTGATATTGCTAATGATTATTTTATCCAAAAAACTGAAAAAGCGTTCTCTCTCGATCGAGAAAAGATTTATTGACAACTTCAACGGGAAAACAACGGACTCAAACATTGGAAGTCCTTTGACTGATAATATCTTGAAATCTTTGCCTTTCAATGATTTGCACTTGATGGATTTCGTTGTTGGCCAAGAATCCTCCATTGTCGGCCGGAGTTTGAAAGAGATCAACTTCCGTCAAAAATATGGAATAAATATCGTTTCCATCATTCGAGGTGAACGACAAATCAATATACCTAGAGGAGAGGAACGCCTTTATCCTTTTGATAAGATTATAATTGTTGGTACGGATGAGGAATTGGATCTTTTCCAGGAGATAATACAAAAACAGGACAAAGAATATAGAGATCAGTTGGCGCAAAGCTTTAATAATAATATCAAAATAGAGCAATTTAATATTGAACCAGACTCTCCGTTGATCGGGCGATCTATTCAACAGTCTGACATTCGGGATAAGAACGCTTGTCTGATCTTGGGTATTGAACGAGACGGAAAGTCAATGATGAATCCTCCATCCCAAACCGTATTCAAGGAAAACGACAACGTATGGGTTGCTGGAGAATATCGTCAAATTGTTCAATTGAGCGAAGGTTTAAGTTATAATTAAGTGTTTCAGCCAAAGTGTAAAATATATTTTTCATTAGGGAAGCCATCTCTTAAATTCTACATTTAAGACTTAGGGGATTAGGATATTAGGATATATTTGATAGCTTTGCGAAGAAATGGGGGGCGTGCCCCTTTCTCGAATAAATGATAACAATAAAAGTAAATGATAATGAATGAAAAAATGAATGCTACATTGGGCAACGCTTTTCCCAAGGAACGGATTCGTTATGCGATGCTTTCTTTTTTTTTAGCGCAAGGTCTTTGTTTCTCTAGTTGGGCTAGCCGTATTCCGGACGTGAAGGATATTTTTGAGGTGAATTACGCTTTCTATTGGGGCTTGGTCTTGTTCCTGATCCCGGTAGGTAAGTTTGTGGCGATACCGTTAGCGGGTTATTTGGTGTCGAAGTTGGGGAGTCGTATTATGGCGCAGGTCAGTGTGTTGGGGTATGCCTTGGCCTTATTTGCGATAGGTACGGCACATAATATTTATCTGCTGGGTGTTTATTTGTTCTGTTTTGGGGTGTTCTGGAATCTTTGCGATATATCCTTGAATACGCAAGGAATTGGTATCGAGCGACTCTATGGGCGTACGATTATGGCCTCATTTCATGGAGGTTGGAGTCTGGCGGCTTGTTTAGGGGCTTTGATCGGGTTTATCATGATCGTATCCGGTGTTACTCCGTTCTGGCATTTTACGTTGATTGCATTATTGATTGGAGTGACTGTTTTGGTAAGCCGGAAGTATTTGCAGGAAGACGTGGCGGTTGAGTCACCGGAGGAAGAGAAGGAAGCGGAGAAGAAAGAAGCTCCGGCATTGTTGAGCTTTATCCGTAAGCCGGAAATGCTGTTGATCCAGTTAGGTATCGTCGGGCTGTTTGCCTTGGTGGTGGAAAGCGCGATGTTTGATTGGAGTGGACTTTACTTCGAATCGGTATTGCAGGTTCCTAAGTCCTTACAGATTGGTTTCTTGGTGTTCATGGTGATGATGACGGTAGGCCGTTTTCTTACGAACTCCGCCTATAGTGTTTTAGGAAAGCAGAAGGTGTTGCAATTAGCGGGTTTCTTTATTTTAGCAGGTTTTTTTATCTCAGCCATGTTGGGTGGAATGTTCGAATCGATGACGGTAAAGGTGATCGTGAATTCCTTAGGCTTTATGTTGGTAGGCTTGGGCATCTCGTGTATGGTGCCTACTATTTATAGCTTAGTGGGCGCTAAATCGAGAACTCCGGTGGGAATTGCCTTGACGATCCTTTCCAGTATCAGCTTTATCGGCTCGTTGATCGCACCTTTGTTGATCGGAGCGATCTCGCAGGCTTTCAATATGAAATACGCTTATATCGTGGTCGGCTTGTTAGGGCTTTGTATCTTGCTAATGACTACATTCTGCAAAGCATTCAAGAATAATTAAAGATAGAGACTTGAGAATTGAAAATTAGGAGAGAGCGAATAATTTTCAATTCTCAATTTTCAACTACTCAGGCATTCGTTGTTCCGCTGTCTCTAAACATCGCAACACATCTTCCTTAGTGCCGTTGAATGGGCCTATTCCTTCGATTTTCAATGTTGTCATAGCTGCCGCGAAACGTCCGGCTTCTTCTATGCTTGCGCCTTTGGCACGTTTATAGAGATATCCTGTCATATAAGTATCACCCGCTCCGGTAGCGTTTACTACTTCTTTCGGTATGTAAGCGGGGATTTTATGGAAAGTGGAACCGTCGTAAATGATAGATCCCATGCTTCCGAAAGTCAGCAATACCTCTTTCACGCCCCAATCGTAGATAACTTTTCCTGCGTTCACGGCATCGGTATATCCGGTTAACACCTCCATCTCATGTTCGTTAGCCTTGAGGAAGTGCACGTATTTAAGTACTTCTTTTTTCTCTGGCCAATCCACGGCAAATACATCCTTGTCTCTTACTTCCCGTAGATACCCTTGCGAGTCAATCGATACTAAGCCTTTCCCCGCTAAATACTTTACCACTTCCAAAGAGAAATCATCGGCAAGCAAACTACCAAGGTGGAAGATTTTAGAGTTGATGTTCTCCAGATATTCCACGGTGAAAGGATCTGCTTTCGCCAATACACGTTGCGTACGGTTATCTTGGTTCTCTCCATAAATATTCTCGAAATAAACGGTGTGCTTACTTGGCATCACGGCAACGTCGATACCTTCAGCTCGTAGTTCCTCCACCGTTTTCATCTCAGATTCAGCCAAGGCTGTCACTAGAGTATAGTCGATATCATCGAAATGTTTTATCGCATGCGAGAAATAAAAGGAGGTTCCTCCCGGCATATGGACGGTGTTCTTAGGTGTTACTACCTTATCCAAGGTGATGTGTCCTACGCAGCAAAGTTCGTGTGTATTCATTTTTTACTCAGTTTATTATAAAGCGACAAATTTATGAAAAAAGCTTTCAAATACATAGATTACTCTCTTTTTTGACCAATAAAAGCATGAAAGAGGCGTTTTGCCCTTGTGACTTTAGTTGCATCGGCATCAAGCTATAGTTTTAAGCTTATGGAACTAAAGTTACTTCATAGGTGAACAAAAGTTTCATTATTATAAGACTTGAAGAAATAAGGAATATTTGTTGATTGCTTGATAATTATATTATATATGTACGCTCGTACATATATAATATATGATAAAAGGGTAAATTCTATTGAAAATATAGTATATGCTATTGATCGTATGAAGATAGGTTTATAAAACGACTAGTTTAAACGATCGATTTTTCTAGTCATTTGCAAAGGTACGCGTTTCTTCGACACTTGCAACCCTTCAAGGTTAAAAAAATCACCCCTTATCCGCTTTCTTATCAATCAAATAGGCTATCCATCACGAAACAACCGATTCCATAAACAAACCTTCTCCTTTATCCCTTGAAAAACGCAAGATTTAGACGATCGTTTAGACTAGTCGTTTTGTACCCATTTAGGTGGGATGCATATATAAAGAGCTTTTAATTAACACTAGTATTAATATTAATTTTAGAATTATGAACAAAAAGTTTTCTACTCTTGTAGCGGGCTTGGCTTTATGTACTGCCTTTACCGCTAATGCGAAGGTTGAAAATGGCAAAGTTTACCAATTGACCAATGAGGATGGTAAATATTTGTCTGTCACAGAGTCTTATACAAAGACTGATAGTTTGATCTTGGCTGATGCTCCTACTGCGGATATCAAGAACACTGATTATCAAAAATCCTTATGGAAAGTAACTTATCGTTTTGTCTCTTTGGCGAATACTTGGGCGTACACATTGACGAATAGCGCTACAGGCAGAGTGTTGACATTGGATAAGCAAGCTGAGTGGAACTTCAAAAATGAGGGTGCGTTTATCGCTCCGGAGAATGTGACTGCCGTTACTTTATCTGCTCAGTTGGATAATAAGACAGTTGTTTCTATCATCGCTAAAGATGATGTGGAAGCTGAAAGAACAGATATTGTTACTTTGGAAAAGGGAACGGCTGTATCTGCATCTGCGATTAACTTTACAGTAGCAGCTCCAGCAAAGATAAACATGACTGCTGACTTGTTAAATAATAAGTATGGTTCTCCTTTCGCTTTGACTTTCGACAAAAATCTGGATGGAAATCCTTTGGCAGGCAAAGAGTTGTTCGCTACAGACATTGACGGTTTAGATGGTTATGTTACTTTGCAGGATAGAACTACCGGTAAGTATTTAGTTGTGGACTCTACTTCTTGGTCTTCTAATTTGTCTTCTGAGAAATTCTGGAAACTTACTGTAGACGCACAACCTAAAGATGAGGCTGCTGCTGCTGATAAGGCTACCGGTGTAACAGCTGGTACGATCCTAGAGAATGGTCGTGCGAAAGAGTTGTATGCTTTCAAGGTAGTTTTAGATCCTTCCGATAATAGCAAGATGATCCTTTATCCGTATGCTACTCCTGTATATAAAGGCGCAAATGATACGGAGAAGAAGTCAAAAATGTGTTATGACATGGAGGTTGCCGCTAATGGTGAGATGATCGCTTTTGGTAACTTCGCAGGTACAGAGAAATTGACAATCTGGACTAAGGATGCTGCTAAATGTACTTTCGCTGAGGTTAAGCTTCCGACCACATTGGATCCAGAGTATACTTACTTTGTTAAGGATATGAACAATGCGAAGTCTGATGAGGATCATTCCGCAAATAAGAACAAAGGAAAATACTATGTATTCTCTTTCTGTGAGAACGGTACAGTTCATGCTGGTGCTGTAACAGAAGTTCCTACTGCTTTATGGTATTTGACTGAGACTAATAATTTGGCTAATATGTGGAATACTAATAGTACTAGAGGTGGTGCTATTATCCGCGTAATAGATGATGCGAAGGCTATTTATTCTTTTGGAACAGATACAGTTCAATTGGTAAAAGGCCCGAAAGTGGAGGATGCTCAAGAGTTAGCTTATAAGAAAGTTTCTAAAGAAGATTTGGTTAATGGTGCATTGTCATTCCGTTTGAAATCTGATTTATTGGAGAACTTGTATGTAACTGTTAAAGATGGCAAATTGTATGTAGCTGCCGGTGAGTTGGCTTCTGCTTATAGATTTAAGGTAGAAGAGGTTGAATTAGATGAGGCAAATTCAACTGTAGCTGAGTCAAATGGAGTGAAAGTTTACAAGTATAATGTAACAGATCGTTTAGGTAAGGCTACTTTATGCTCTAAAAATGAAAATGGAACTGATTATTATTTAATGGGTGAGCCTGATGTAGAGAATAGTGTTTATCCTGTTACATTATCTTTCTTATCTACTGGTGTAGAGAATGAATATAAGTTGGTTTCTTATTCTGAATATACTGAAGAATATGGTTATTATGGTTCTGCAATCTCTGCTTTAGCTGGATCTGGAATGCTATATACAGCTAGCTGGTGCAACACTGAGAATACTACATTCGAGTTCGCAAAGAAGGATGCTCCTACATATGCTACTTTGAATATCGGTCACGTACAGATCACTTCTTATACAGAGGATGATAACAAGATGATCGCTAGCCAGAAAGATGGTTTCGCTGTATTGAAGGCAGAAGGACAGTCTATCTTGAAGAGCGATGTATATACGCATGATTCTTTGACTTTGTGGTTGGATACTGCTTGCTTGACTTTCGAAGAGACTATGCCTTTGTATTATCTTTCTACTAATGCATTTGCGGAAGAAGGTGTGAAAACTAGAAACTATTTGATGAATACATTGGATTCTGCAGAGGTTAAGGGTTATGCTTATGAGGCTGCTGGCGCTGAGGCTGTTCGTGCTGCATTTATTGCTGGTTCTGTATGCGGTATAGATTCTATCGCAATCAAGGGTGATACAATCAATGCGATGAACTTGAATCCGGCAGCTGTCGCATTTGAGGTCGCTGCTGAGTATAGCGATGAGGCTTACAAGATCCTTTCTGTTCAAGAATATTTGAATCCGGCTTATGATGAGGAAGCAGCTGAAGAGCAAGGTGAAGAGTATGATGTAGAGAAATATTTACCTCGTAATGCTTATTTGGCTCATTTGAACAATGTTGTTTATTGGACAACTGATCCTGAGCAAGCAGAAGTATTCAAGGTAATGACAACTAGCACTCCTACATCTAATGACAAGATCGCTGCTGAGTCTGCTATCTCTGTTATCGCTAACGATGGTACTGTAACAATCCAAGGTGCCGCTGGCAAGTCTGTTGTTATCTCTAACATCTTAGGTAAGGTGGTTGCTGAGACAGTTCTTTCATCTGATAACGCTACAATCGCTGTACCGGCAGGTATCGTAGCTGTAGCTGTAGAGGGTGAGGCTGCTGTTAAGGTGGTTGTTAAATAATTATTTTATTCGAAATGATACAGTAGAGACGGGCACGTCCCGTCTCTATCTAAATATATTTAATTAAATAATTTCCACGCAACAAAGTATCCCGTGATGGGGGAACGTGTGGTTAATACTAAAGTAAAAAAGTTCTTCCGATAGTATTTCCGTGAGGAAGGAAACCGGATAAAAAATTGCTCCCGGCGATATTCGTATCGTCGGGACTTTTTTATGGTTCGGAAAGCTTTTACATAAATAAATGCGTATATTGCGGCAAGCTTATAATTTTAGAGTTTATGGAATATACCTTACTGATACTTCTATTACTGATCATGATTTGGATAAACTTGCGTAATAAGATATCCAAATCACAGGAGAAGACGGAGGAATTATCGAAAGAGATCGCTGCCTTGCGTAGACGTTTGGAGAATAGTTCGGAAGTTGCGGACGAGATAAAGGAACCGGAGCCTGAGACCTTGAAAGAGCCGGAAGTTTTCGTACAACCTGAACCTGTAAAGGCGATTGTCGAACCTGCGAGAAATCTTCAACCCCAGAAGGTGCGGAAGCCTGTCAATTATGAGAAATATATCGGTGAGAATTTATTCGGTAAAATCGGTATCCTGATACTCGTCTTGGGTATGGGTCTTTTCGTGAAGTATGCGATAGATAAGGAATGGATAAACGAGACTTTGCGTACGATCCTTGGCTTTGGGATGGGCGGATTACTTCTATTCGTGGCTTGGCGTTTGAAGGATTCCTATCGTACCTTTAGCTCTTTGCTGGCGGGAGGCGCTTTTGCGATCTTTTATGTAACGGTGGCGATCGCCTATCATTATTACGGGCTGTTCAGCCAAACGGTCGCTTTTATCTTGCTTGTATTGTTTACCGGGTTTATGTCGTCTTTATCTATACTCTATAATCGTAGGGAACTGGCGATTATCGCTTTGGTGGGTGGATTTATCGCTCCATTCTTAGTGGGCAGCGGGGATGGAAGTTATTGGGTGCTGTTTACTTATGTCATGATCTTGGACCTAGGGATGTTCGGGCTATCTATCTATAAGAAGTGGGGGGAATTGCCTGTAATTTGTTTTGCCTTGACTTGGATCGTCTTTGCGGGTTATACGTATGCTGCGGATCTGGATTTGATGGGAAGTGTCCAATTAACGCATTTACTTATTTTCTCTATCGCCTTCTATTTGATCTTCTTATTATCGGTCGCTTCCATCGTGCGAATCAATATCCGGGGGATCAATCAATATTTATTAGGAGTGATCGGATTGAACAATTTCGTATTCCTGTTCTTTGCCCTTTGTCTCCTGCAGAATATGGAGCTTGAGCAGAATTACAAAGGTCTGGTAACCCTTTTTGTTGCGGCTATTAACTTCGCTCTTTTCTTTTGGATCAAACGGAAAGGGGAACCTTTCACTTTCTTGATGCATACGTTATTGGGTATCGCTCTTACGTTCGTATCGGTGACGATCCCGATCCAACTGGAAGGGACCTTTATTACCTTGTTTTGGGCTTCAGAGGTAATGATTATTCTCTGGTTCTATAGTCGTTTCCGTCTGCGGGTTTACGAGATATTCGTTTGGGTACTTCCGGTCTTGACGCTGGGCTCTTACGGAATGGATGTCTTCCACGGATGTATGAAGGCTCGGTACGGAGATTCTTCCCTATTTATAAATGGCTTGTTCGCTACCGGTATTTTTACGGGGTTATCGTATTGGGTAGACGCTTGGTTGGTACGTCCGACAAGGATCTCGACGAAAGGGCCTCTCTTGACGGGATGTGTCGTATTATATATAGCCTTTGTTTTCGATTTCTATTCATATGTAGATCCTTCGATCGTGTCCTTTAGCTATATCGAGACATTTACGGTGGCGGTTTTATTTGCTGCGAATGTTTTATTAGGGAAAAGCTATTTGCCTGTGTCAAGAAATGCGGGGGGATACGGACTACTCTTGGGGCTATCTTTATCCCTGTTCGGAGGAATGTCTTTGTGGGTCGGGTATGATGATCTCTTTATTCCCCGGTTCCTGCTATGGGTTTCCTTGCTTTTAATCGGGGGGCATATTTTTGTCTTGGGGCGGTACTATTATAAGTCATTTGACGCAAGAGAAAAGCGTACGCATGGGATGACCTTATATATTTGTTTGCTGTCTACGATATTACTGGCCGTGGGAACGAATAATTTGTTGAATCAGTTGGGCTTGCCGGATGAATTAAGCGCAGGCTTCTCTATCTCGTTGAGTCTTGCCGGCTTTATGCAAATGGCGGTGGGAATGCGATTGCACCTGAAGGTTGTCCGGATGATTAGTTTGGCCACTTTCTCGATCGTATTGCTAAAGTTGGTGTTGGTAGATCTGTGGCTCTTGCCTACGATCGGGAAAGTGGTCGTCTTTATAATCTTGGGAGTTATCTTATTGGTTCTCTCCTTCTTGTATCAAAAGTTGAAAACTGTCTTGTTCGATGATAGCTTATAGGATATCCGCTAGTTTCTCCAGCCCCATGCTATGAGAGCCTTTGATCAAGATATGATAGCCCTTTAACGGCTGCCTCCGAAGCTCCTCCGTCATAGCCTCTGTGGTAGCGAAGGGGGAGAACTCTTTGCCTACCTTGGAGAAATGCTCGCCGCAGAGGAACACCTTGTCGAACTGGCCTTTCTTGATCTGTTCGACAACCTCCGCGTGTAATTCGTCGCTAGTTGGTCCAAGCTCGCGCATATCTCCAAGGATGATGGCTTTAGGCTGTACGGGCATGGTGATGAAATTGTCCAGAGCTACTTTCATGCTACTCGGATTCGCGTTGTAAGCATCGATAATCAATTCGTTATTCTCGGTTTTCTTGAATTGGGAACGGTTATTGGTTGGCTCGTAAGCGGCGATAGCACGACTGATACGCTCTGCCGGGATCTTGAAGAAGCGGCCTACGGCGACGGCGGCCAATACATTATCTAGGTTATAACTACCGATCATATGTGTTTCGACGGTATGCAACTTTCCTTGTTGCTTCCAATTGAACACTAAGAAAGGATCGCAACTGACTACCTGTCCGGATGCGAAAGCATCATCCCCGTTTCCATATGTGATTTGTTCGATGCCTTTGGCGATAGACTGAAGGTACTCGTTCTCTTTCTTGATAAATATCTTGCCTTTGGAGCGACGGATATAATCATATAACTCCCCTTTTGTCCGGATCACACCCTCGAAAGAACCGAAGCCTTCCAGATGGGCACGGCCTACGTTCGTGATGATGCCATAGTTAGGATGGACGATATCCACTAATTCCTTGATGTCTCCCGGATGGCTGGCGCCCATCTCGATAACCGCCATCTCATGGTCATGAGTCAATCGGAGCAAGGTCAAGGGAACGCCAATATGATTATTGAAATTACCTTCGGTATATAGCAAATTGAATTTCGTTGAGAGTACGGCAGCCAATAACTCTTTGGTCGTGGTCTTGCCATTCGTTCCGGTAATTCCGATGATCGGCAACCCCAGTACCTTGCGGTGATGGTGCGCTAATTGTTGCAAGGTCTTCAGCACGTTATCAACAAGGATCGTGCGTTCGCCTATATAATAATCGGGATTGTCTATGACGGCATAGACACAGCCGGATGCCAAGGCTTTCCCGGCATATTGATTTCCATCGAATTTATCGCCTTTTAAGGCGAAGAAGATAGAACCCTTCGGACAGTTCCGGCTATCTGTCGTTATTTGAGGGTTATGTATAAATAAATCATAGAGGTCGATAATACTCATGACTGTATCGCGTTAAATATTTATTCCTGTCTAATTCGGCGCAAATGTAGCAATTAAATAAAGAATGAAGAATCTAGAAGGAGATTTTAAGAGAGAAACCTGTATCTTTGCTGGAAATAAGGAAAGATCATGTTAGATAAAATGCTCAATATTAGAGGGACACTTACTTCTTTAGCGACACCGTTGGTGATGGGAATCTTGAATATTACCCCTGATTCTTTTTATGCGGGCAGCCGCAAACAGACCGAGACCGCTATCGAGGACCGTATCCGGGAAATCTTATCGGAGGGAGGGGATTGGATCGATATCGGTGGTTATTCATCCCGTCCGGATGCCGCTGAGGTTACGCCGGAGGAAGAGATGCGCCGTTTGGAGTTTGCCTTACATATATTAAATAAGCATTACCCGGATATCCCGGTGTCCGTAGATACGTTTCGTGCGGGGATTGCCCGTCGTTGCGTAGAGGAATATGGAGTGGCTGTCATTAACGATATCTCCGGCGGTGAGTTGGATGCGGATATGTTCCAAACGGTAGCGGATTTGAAGGTGCCTTATATCATGATGCATATGCGTGGAACCCCTCAAACTATGCAGAGGCATACTGATTACCCGGATATGATGGAGGAGATCATGCTGTACTTTTCCCGGAAGGTACGCCAGCTTCGGCTTTTAGGGGTGAATGATATCATCCTCGATCCCGGCTTTGGCTTTAGTAAGACGTTGGAGCAGAATTACCAATTGATGAGCCATTTAAAGGAGTTCTCTATTTTTGAGTTGCCTTTATTAGTTGGAGTCTCCCGTAAAAGCATGATTTATAAATTACTGGGTGGAACCCCTGCGGATAGCCTGAACGGAACGACTGTATTGAATACGTACGCTCTCTTGAACGGCGCTAATATCCTTCGTGTACATGATGTGCGGGAAGCAGTGGAAGCCATTCGCGTCATAGGTCAAATGACCAACAAATAATTTTCAATTTTCAACTTTCAATTCTCAATTAACTATGTGGATGCATTTCGGTATAAAAGACTTGATTGACGTATTGCTGGTGGCTTTCTTCCTGTACCAGACCTATAAGTTGATGAAAAGCTCGGGCACATTGGCTATATTCAGTGGAGTCGTATCATTCATCGTCGTATGGATCTTGATCTCGCAGGTATTGGAGATGCGGTTGATGGGGGCCATCTTGGATAAGTTTATTAGCGTAGGTTTCGTGGTTTTGGTAATCCTCTTCCAAGACGAGATCCGCCGTTTCCTGTTGGCGTTAGGTTCGCACCGGGGCTGGAAATTCCTAGGGAAACTTTTTTCCAAGCGAGGAGGCGATCCGGAGAAAGAAGGGAAGTTTGTCGCCCCTGTTGTCTTGGCCTGTATGAATATGGCCCGGAAAAAGACGGGTGCCTTGATCGTGATCCAGCAAGATATGGACTTGACTATCTATGAGCATACGGGCGAGATGTTCAACGCCGATGTAAATGCCCGCTTGATCGAGAATATATTCTTTAAGAACAGCCCGTTGCATGATGGTGCCATGATCATAGCCGATAACCGGATCAAGGCGGCCGGTTGTATCTTGCCGGTCGCCCAGAACGCTACCCTTCCCAAGGATATGGGATTGCGCCATCGTTCCGGGTTGGGGATGTCATTGGAGACAGATGCGCTGGTTATTATTGTCTCGGAGGAGAGAGGAAAGATCTCCGTGGCCCATAAAGGTAAGTTAAGTGTGAATGTGACAGCGGAAGAACTGCAACAAATACTCTCCGGGGAGCGGGAAGTGACGAATTACTGTTAAAAGATCTGAAACTGGTATCTCTACCTGTAATTCTTTTGCCTATTTTGTAAACTCTATATTGCATTATGCCTAATTTTGTAGCCGGATTACGAGTACAATTATTAAATAATATAAAATATCTTCCGCTATGGATTTAATGCAAGACATTATTGCGCGCGCTAAAGCTGACAAGCAGCGTATTGTTCTTCCCGAAGGTACCGAGGAAAGAACTCTTAAAGCTGCCGACCAATTACTGGCCGACGGTGTAGCAGACATTATCTTAATTGGAAACCCCGCTGAGATCAAGGAGTTGGCGGCTGGTTTCGGACTGAACCACATCGGTGAGGCAACTCTTGTCGATCCGAAAAATCACGAGAAGAAAGCCGCGTATGCAGACTTGCTTTTCCAACTTCGCCAAAAGAAGGGTATGACTCCCGAGAAGGCTGCGGTTCTAGTTGAAGATCCTTTGTTCTTGGCTTGTTTGATGATCAAGGCGGGTGACGCTGACGGTGAGATCGCCGGTGCTGAGAATACGACGGGTAATGTATTGCGTCCTGCTTTGCAAATTATCAAGACGGCTCCGGGCATGAAGTGTGTTTCCGGTGCGTTCCTTATGTTCACGAAGACTCCTCAATATGGGGATGATGGTATTTTGGTATTTGCCGATTGTGCGGTTATGCCAAACCCGAACGCGGAAGAGTTGGCTAGCATCGCTGTCGCTACCGCCGCTACGGCTCGTAATATCGTAGGCGTTGAGCCTCGTGTGGCTATGTTGAGCTTCTCTACGAAGGGTAGCGCTTCTCACGAGATGGTAGATAAGGTAGTGGAGGCTACTCGTTTGGCTAAGGAGATGGCTCCGGATTTGAAGATCGACGGAGAGTTGCAGGCCGATGCGGCTTTGGTTGAGGCTGTAGGTAGCAAGAAAGCTCCGGGTAGCGAGATCGCCGGTAAAGCGAATGTTTTGGTATTCCCGACTTTGGAGGTGGGTAATATCGCTTATAAGCTGGTTCAACGTTTGGGTGGCGCTGAGGCTGTCGGTCCGATCCTTCAAGGTATGGCTGCTCCGGTGAACGACTTGTCTCGCGGTTGCTCCGTAGACGATATTTATAAGATGGTAGCGATCGCTTGTAATCAATCCATCGGTTTGAAATCCGCAAAATAATATAATAATCCTAACGACTTAATAATATGAAGATTCTAGTATTGAACTGCGGTAGTAGTTCTATCAAATATAAGTTATTCGATATGACCTCCGGTGAGGTTATGGCTCAAGGCGGTATCGAGAAAATCGGTTTGCCGGGCGCGTTCTTGAAATTGACGGACAAGGATGGCAAGAAGGTGGTTATCGAGAGAGAGATCCCCGGCCATCAAGAAGGCATCGAGTTTATCCTGAGCGTGTTGACCGACGCTACTTATGGCTGCATCAAGGACTATAAGGAGATTGATGCCGTGGGCCATCGCGTGGTACATGGTGGCGAGGAGTTCGCTTCCAGTGTATTGATCAATCAGGATGTAATCAATAAGGTAATCGAGTGCTCTGATTTGGCTCCGCTTCATAACCCGGCTAACTTGAAGGGTGTTCGGGCGATGGAGGCTTTGATCCCGGGTATTCCTCAAGTAGCGGTGTTTGATACGGCTTTCCATCAGACCATGCCGGATTATGCGTATATGTATGGTTTGCCTTACGAGATGTACAAGAAATATGGCGTACGTCGTTATGGCTTCCACGGAACCAGTCATCGATATGTATCCCGTCGTGCTTGCGAGATCTTAGGTGTTCCTTATGAGGATCAGAAGATTATCACGGCTCACGTAGGTAACGGTGGTTCTATCACCGCTATCAAGAATGGTAAGAGCGTGGATACTTCCATGGGCTTGACTCCGGTTGAGGGTCTGTTGATGGGTACTCGTTGCGGCGACGTGGATGCGGGTGCTTTGTCTTTCATCATGGATAAGGAAGGCATGGATGGTGCCGGCCTTTCCGACTTGATCAATAAGAGAAGTGGTGTTGCCGGTCTTTCCGGAATCTCTTCCGATATGCGTGAGATCGAGGCTGCCGTAGCTGCCGGAAATCCGCGTGCGATCATGACCTTGAACGTATATAACTACCGCATCAAGAAATATATAGGCGCTTATGCCGCCGCTATGGGTGGTTGTGATATCTTGGTTTGGACCGGTGGTGTCGGCGAGAACCAATGGGCGACCCGTCGTGCGGTTTGTGAGAACATGGAATACATGGGCATGAAGATCGATGTAGAGAAGAACGAGGGCATGCGTGGCGAGGAGATGGTAATCAGCACTCCGGACAGTAAGGTGACTATCATCGTCGTTCCTACGGATGAGGAATTCATGATCGCTGCCGATACCTTGGAGATCTTAGATAAAAAATAACCAGTAACGTTTCATATAATTTTAGCTAATCCTCGCAGCTTACAAAACACGGGGTTAGTGTTTAGATCGCCCCGACACCGGTTGGGGCGATCTTTTTTATGCGAATATCGGATTATTCGTTACTTTTGCGGAATTACATATTAAATATATACAAAACATGGCTCAATACAAACGTATCTTATTAAAATTAAGCGGGGAGTCGCTGATGGGTGGTAAACAATATGGGATCGATGAGGTCCGCTTGAATGAATATGCGGCACAGATCAAGGAGATCGCCGAGATGGGCGTACAGATCGGTATCGTGATTGGTGGCGGTAATATTTTCCGTGGATTGAGTGGCGCTTCCAAAGGTTTCGATCGGGTAAAAGGAGACCAAATGGGTATGCTGGCGACGGTAATCAATAGCTTGGCGCTTAGCTCCGCATTGGTCGCTCAAGGCGTGAATGCGAAGGTTTTGACCGCTATCCGTATGGAACCGATCGGCGAGTTCTATAATAAATGGCGTGCGATCGAGTTGCTGGAACAAGGTAACGTGGTCATCATGTCCGGCGGTACGGGTAATCCGTTCTTTACTACGGATACCGGATCTTCCTTGAGAGGTATCGAGATCGAGGCGGATGTCATGCTGAAAGGTACCCGTGTGGACGGTATTTACACCGCTGATCCGGAGAAAGATCCTACGGCTACCAAGTTCTCCGATATTACGTATGATGAGATCTATACCCGGGGCCTGAAGGTAATGGACTTGACCGCTACCACGATGTGTAAAGAGAACAACCTCCCGATCATCGTATTCGATATGGATACCAACGGCAACTTGAAGAAAGTGATGAGCGGAGAGAATATCGGGACACTGGTGCATAATTAGTGCCATTAACCGATGACACGGCAGTGCCATGCTGGTGGTACTGTCGTGCCACAGGCATGGCAAGGTTGTGCCAGCCCTGTGGCAAATACGTTAGACCTTTATTCTTGTATATGAAGCATCCCTTTTTACTAGTATGGTTAACCTTGATCGTCTTGTGTGGCTGCACAAGCTCGGGGAAACAGAAGAAGCACGTTATCGGCCTCTCCCAATGTATGCTGGACGATGCTTGGCGGCAAGCCATGATTAACGATATGCGTATCGAAGCCTCCAACTATGATGACGTGGAAATTATTATAAAGGACGCGCAAAACAATAACGAGACACAAATACAACAAATACGAGACTTGATCCGCCAAAAGGTGGATGTCTTGATCATCTCCCCTTACCAATCCGAGCCGATCACGGCAGTTGCCGAGGAAGCGTACCGTGCCGGAATCCCGACGATCATTACAGATCGCAAGGTAAATACCGATCAATACACCTCTTTTGTCGGGGCGAACAATTATGAGATCGGACTAGCGGCAGGCAATTACGCCGCCAATTATCTTCCCCCGAACGCTATTATCTTAGAGATATGGGGACTCACGCAAACCTCCCCGGCGCAAGAGCGACATAAAGGTTTTGTCGATGCCTTGCGAGAAAGGGAGGATCTTTCTTTCCGTAAGATAGAAGGACAATGGCTGGTCGATACCGCCCGGATGGAGCTTCGGAAGTTAGAGCATCCCGAGCAGATAGATTTCGTTTACGCCCATAACGACATGATGGCCATAGCCGCCCGGGAATACTTTATGGCATGGGATTCCATCCGAGGACGGGAGTTGCGGATTATCGGCGTTGATGCCGTGGCGGGTGCCGGTCTGGAAGCCGTGGAAGATGGACGGATCAATGCCTCTTTCCTCTATCCGACAGGAGGGGAGCAAGTGATTCGCACGGCTATGCGTATCATTCAAGGGGAGCCGGTGGATAAGTTTATCCCTCTTCGTACGGCTCCGGTAGATCATCAGTCTGCCCGCACCTTATTGTTGCAAGCGGACCAACTCCAGAAATATAGGCAACGTATCGAGGCGCAGCGTTCCCGCATCGACGGTTTGTCCGACCGGTTTTATTTCCTGCGAAACTCTTTAGGGGTGATCTCCTTATTGATGATCGGTTTTATCGCCCTTTCCATTTACGCCTTTTACATAAACCGGAAGATGAGGCAGGCGAATCGTAAGCTAATCTCCTTGAACGCGGAGATGAAAGAGGTGACGGCGCAGAAACTCCAATTCTTTACGAATGTCTCTCACGAAGTACGTACGCCCTTGACCTTGATTCTCGCTCCTTTGGATCGCCTGATAATCTCCTTGCGGGAATCTCCTTACGCCTCGGATCTCGGGTTGATCCAGAAGAACGCCAACCGTTTGTTGCGTGTGATCAATCAGATCTTGGACTTCCGGAAGGTGGAAGGCAAGCAAGAGAAACTAGCGGTACGGGAAATCGATTTGGTCCCTTTCGTTGGCGAGATCAAATCTTATTTTGACAGTATGGCCTCGGTACGTGCGATCGCCTATACGTTCACTTCTTCGATAAAACAATGTACGCTATGGATCGATCCGGACCTGTTGGAGAAGGTATTTGTCAATCTTCTCTCGAACGCCTTTAAGTTTACGCCGGAGGGAGGTAGCGTGCGGATAGAGCTGACAGAAGAGGAGGATCGGGTTTTTATACAGGTTATCGATACGGGAAGTGGTATCCAACCCGGTAACCTTCCGCATTTGTTTGACCGTTTCTATACGGAGGATCGGTCGATGGGAACTGGGATCGGATTACATTTGGTAAAGGAATATATACATATGCACGGAGGGGAGATCCGTGTGGAGAGCGAGCCGGGACAAAGGACTACCTTTACGGTTTGTCTGCGGAAAGGAAAGGCGCATTTCGAGGATAGCGACCTGATGGAAACGTCCGTATCCCATCAAGCCTACGAAGCCTCCCGGTTGGACGATTCGGAAACCCATAAGATGCTTTCCAAAACCTATCCTTATACGATACTTATCACCGAGGATGACGATGAGGTTCGCTGCTTTTTGGAACGTGAGCTTAGCCCTCATTTCAAGACCCGGACGGCCGCGAACGGGAAAGATGCCTTGCGGGTATTGGAAGAGGAGGAGATATCATTGGTAGTAAGCGATGTGATGATGCCGGAGATGAATGGTTTCGAACTTTGCCGGATGATCAAGTCGCAACTTCCCTTTAGCCATATCCCGGTGATCTTATTGACCGCCTTGACCGATGAGCGCCAACGGATTTTCGGGATTACCGGCGGAGCGGACGATTATATACAGAAGCCTTTCCATACGGATTACGTGAAGATCAAGATTATCCACCTATTGCAAGAGCGCCAGAAGTTACGGGAACGTTTGTTGGAGAAGTTGCGGGATAATAAGCTCCTTCTGTCCGAGCCGGAGAAGGTGGAGAGCATCGATGACGCCTTTCTGCGTAAGTTCGCGGAACAGATCGAGGCCGTTTACGCGGACCCCGAATATAATGTGGAGAAACTAAGCGAGACCTTGGGATTATCCCGGGGGCACCTTCACCGGAAGATCAAGGAGCTTACCGGAACCGCACCCGTCGAGTTCTTGCGTACCTATCGCTTGAATAAGGCGACCCAGTTGTTGAGGCAGAACGCGTACACGGTGAGCGAGGTCGCTTACCGAACCGGTTTCTCCTCACCCGCTTACTTCTCCAAATGCTTCAAGGCGGTCTACGGGGTTACGCCTACCGAGTATCAATAACATTTGTACGATCTTTATCACAAATGTCATATCTCCTCACCTTTAAGGGATAAGTGTTTTTCTATCCGGAAGAATCCTATTAATTTTGGCGGAGAATCAAACAATATTATCCTTTAATCCGTTCGTTTATGAAACAACAAACAAAGAGACTTCTGAAGAGTTTATGTATGGCTGTCGGTATCATTTTATTGAGCGCGGTCGATCCGTTGGCCGGATATGCGGCAGAACGTACTATAGATATAAAGCATCTGGGCGAAGGGCAAAGCATTGTCCGTGTGGATGCGCGAGCCAAATATTTGTTGCTTCCGGTCGAGGAGTCCTCGCCGGAATCCAAGTTGTATATGATTGTCGATAATGACGTGGTACGGACTTTCAATGTTCGTTTGGCGGTGAATAAGGTGGATTATTTCGTTCCGGTAGATCTCTCGGGGTATGCGGATAAGCATATCTCCTTCAACTTCCAGCTTGCCCCGGAATCGGCTCTTTGCTGGAAAGAGATGAAGCTATCCGATCAGTTTGATTCGTCTAACCGGGAGAAATTCCGTCCGGCCTATCATTTCTCGCCGGCTTGGGGATGGATGAATGATCCGAACGGCATGGTGTACAAGGATGGTGAGTATCATTTGTTCTATCAATACAATCCGTATGGCTCGATGTGGGGGAATATGCACTGGGGGCATGCGATCAGCAAGGACTTGATTCATTGGGAGCATCAACCGGTGGCGATCGCCCCGGATGCCTTGGGTACGATCTTCAGCGGTAGCTGTGTGGTGGATAAGGATAATACCGCGGGGTTTGGCGCTGGCGCTATCGTGGCTTTCTATACCTCGGCCAGCGACCGGCAAGTGCAGAGTATGGCCTATAGCTTGGACAACGGCCGAACGTTCAAGAAATATGACCGGAATCCGATCCTTACTTCTACGCAACGTGATTTCCGTGACCCGAAAGTCTTCTGGCATAAGGAATCCAATAAATGGATCATGGTACTCGCCGTAGGGCAGGAGATGCAACTCTATTCTTCTCCCAATTTGAAGGACTGGACGTATGAGAGCAGTTTCGGGGAAGGACAAGGAGCGCATGCGGGCGTTTGGGAATGCCCGGACTTGATCGAGCTTCCGGTGAAGGGCACGGAATTGAAGAAGTGGGTCTTGATCTGTAATATCAACCCCGGTGGTCCGTTTGGCGGCTCCGCTACCCAATATTTCGTAGGTGCGTTCGATGGGAAACAGTTCGTGAATGAATCCCCGGCCTTGACCAAATGGATGGATTACGGCAAGGATCATTACGCTACGGTAACTTGGAGTAACGCCCCGGAGGACCGGAAGATCGCCTTGGCTTGGATGAGCAATTGGGAATACGCGAATAACGTGCCGACCTTGCAATACCGGAGTGCGAATTCGGTTCCTCGCGACTTGGTTCTTTATACGAAAAACGGGCAGACGTACTTGAGCAGCACCCCGTCTCCCGAGGTGTTGAAGTTGAGAGGGAAAGCCCAGAAGAAAGGTTCCTTCAAGGTGGACCGCTCCCATGAGGTCAATCCGGTACTTCCCGATCCGACGGGAACCTATGAGATCGAGATCAAGTTTAAGAACAACGGGGCCGATATCATGAGCTTCCAGCTGTTTAACTCGAAAGGCGAGGAGGTGGAGATGCGTTATAATCTTCTGGATAATACGTTCACGATGGATCGCCGTAACAGCGGGATCACGGATTTCAGCAAGACATTCGCCACGGCTACCTCGGCCCCGATCTCCGCCGCTAAGGAATATACCTTGCGTTTGCTGGTAGATAAATCCAGCATAGAGGCTTTCGACGGGAATGGGGAGTTTGTCATGACCAACCTAGTCTTCCCGGAAGAACCGTATAATCGCATTAGCTTTCATGCCAAGGGAGGAGCGTTCACGGTTACGTCATTAACCATTTATCCCTTCAAATAATTAAAAACAAAATATATCATGGAAAAGAGTAAACCTGTAGTAGTAGGCATTGGTGAATTATTGTGGGATGTCTTCCCGGACGTGAAGAAAGCCGGTGGAGCGCCGATCAATTTTGTGTATCACGCTACCCAATTAGGAGCGGAAGGTTATGCGATCAGTGCCGTGGGCAACGACGTGTTCGGAACCGAGATTATTCAGGAATTGGATAAGAACGGTATCGATAGTAATTATATCAGTACGGTGGAATATCCGACCGGAAGCGTGATGGTAGAGCTAAAGAACGGCATCCCTTCCTATACGATCATCGAAGGTGTGGCATGGGATCATATCCCGCTTACCCAAGCGTCTATCGACCTGATGAAACGTGCGGACGCCGTATGCTTCGGAACATTGGCGCAACGTGCTGCGGAATCTCGTGAGACGCTTCGTACCTTACTTTCTTATATGCCTAGTCATGCCTTGCGCTTCTTCGATATCAATATCCGCCAGCATTTCTACTCGAAGGAATTGATCGAATCGTTGCTCGAATTGGCGAACGTATTCAAGATCAATGATGAGGAATTGGAAATGCTTCGCCCGATGTTTGGTCTGGAAGGCACGATAGAGGATATGTGTCGCTGGTTCATGAAGAAATATGGTTTGCGCTATTTGGTACTTACGGCCGGGGCGGAGTATAGTACGATCTTTTCCGAGGAGGAGGTCTCTACGATTCCTACCCCGAAGGTACAGGTGGTAGATACGGTAGGCGCCGGCGATTCTTTCTCCGGGGCGTTTATTTCATCGATCTTAACCGGAAAACCTTTACGTGAGGCACATGAGAAAGCGGTAAAAGTAGCCGCTTATGTTTGTACGCAGAGTGGCGCATGGCCTGCTTACCCTAAAGATTTATAAGCCATGAGCGAGAAGACTTCATCCTTGAAATTGATTCCCGTGATGTTGGCGTTCTTCGCCATGGGATTCGTGGACTTAGTGGGAATCGCCTCTAATTACCTGAAAGCGGATTTAGGCTTGAGTGATTCGGAGGCGAATATCTTCCCGTCGCTCGTGTTCTTCTGGTTCTTGATCTTCTCCGTCCCGACGGGGATGTTGATGAACCGTATCGGGCGGAAGAAGACCGTGTTATTGAGCTTGATCGTAACGTTTCTTTCGCTAATGATCCCGATCTTCGACGACGCATATATGGTCATGTTGATATCCTTCTCCCTGTTGGGTATCGGCAACGCTTTGATGCAGACTTCCTTGAACCCGTTATTATCGAATATCGTAAGCGGGGATAAACTAGCTAGTTCTTTGACATTCGGTCAGTTCGTGAAGGCGATCGCCTCCTTCTTGGCGCCTTATATCGCCATGTGGGGTGCTACCCAAGCGATACCGTCGATGGAACTCGGTTGGCGTGTCTTGTTTCCGGTCTATATGGTGATCGCCGTGATCGCTATCCTGCTATTGGGAGCTACCACTATCCACGAGACCAAAGAGGAGGGGCGGCCCTCCACCTTTGGCGAATGTCTGGCTTTGCTGGGCAAGCCTTTTATCCTGCTTTGCTTTATCGGTATCATGTGCCATGTGGGGATCGATGTAGGGACGAATACGACCGCCCCGAAGATCTTGATGGAACGTCTGGGCATGACGTTGGCCGACGCAGGCTTCGCCACGAGCCTCTATTTCATATTCCGTACGGCGGGATGCTTCTCCGGGGCTTTTATCTTGCGAAAAGTCTCTCCGAAAGGATTCTTCGCCTTTAGTGTTTTCTTGATGTTATTGGCGATGATCGGTTTGCTGCTATTTCATTCGAAAGAGATCATCTATGCTTGTATCGCCTTGATCGGCTTTGGAAACTCGAACGTCTTTCCCATTATTTTCGCCCAAGCTCTGCTTTCTATGCCGAATAAGCAGAATGAGGTGTCCGGTTTGATGATTATGGGACTGTTTGGCGGCACGATCTTCCCGATCTTTATGGGCGTGGCATCCGATATGTTGGCTTCTCAAGTAGGAGCAGTGCTGGTGTTGTGCGTGGGCGTAGCCTACTTACTATTCTTTACGCCTAAGTTAAGTAAACAGTGAGGGCGATAAGCTTTTATACGGTATTATAAATCTTTTGTTAGGGAGTATTTTAATTATATGTTTGCGAAGTTGGAAATCTTTATTACTTTTGTTAATTAAAAGATTCGCAAACAAAAAACGTATATTTATGATAGATACGAAACAATTGATCAAAGCAGGGGAAGAGAAGATGACGTTCGCCATTGAGTATCTGGACGAGCAATTGTCTCACATTCGGGCTGGTAAGGCTAATCCGAAAATCCTCGATTGTGTGAAGGTAATGTATTATGGGGCGCCTGTTCCTCTTACTAACGTGGCTACGGTGACGGTTCCGGACGCACGGACTATCATGATCACTCCGTGGGAGAAGAAGATCATCCGCGATATTGAGAAAGGTATTCTGGATTCTGAGTTAGGTATCACGCCGGAGAATAACGGTGAGGTGATCCGCTTAGGTATTCCTCCGTTGACTGAGGAGCGTCGCCGTCAATTGGTGAAACAATGTAAGCAGGAGGCGGAGAACGCGAAGATCAGCGTTCGTAACGCTCGTCGTGACGCTATCGAGGCCTTGAAGAAAAGCATCAAGTCTGATGGGGTTCCCGAGGACGTAGAGAAAGACGCCGAGGCAGAGGTTCAGAAAATCCATGATAAGTTTATCAAGAAGATCGATGAGCTTTACGCCGCTAAAGAAAAAGAAGTAATGACCGTTTAAATAATTGAAAGTTGAAAATTGGGAATTGAGAATTAAGGAACCCCATTGAGTCCTTATTCCAATTCTCAATTCTCAATTCTCAATTCTCAATTCTCATGAGGGGACTGGTAATAAAAAACACAGGTAGTTGGTATACGGTCCGTACGGAAGACGGGCGAGATATAGAGAGTAAGATCAAGGGGAACTTTCGTCTGAAAGACATAAAGAGCACCAATCCGGTCACGGTAGGAGACCGTGTCGTAATCGATATTAATAAAGAAGGAACCGCTTTTATTACAGAGATCGAGGAACGTAAGAATTATATCATCCGCCGTGCCTCTAACTTATCGAAGCAATCGCATATTATCGCCGCGAATTTGGATCAGGCGATGCTGATCGTTACGGTGAATTATCCTATAACAACAACGATATTTATCGATCGCTTCTTGGCGACCGCCGAGGCTTATCGTGTCCCCGTTAAATTAGTTTTCAATAAGATTGATCGTTATAATAATGAGGATCAAAGGGCGTTGGAGAATTTAATCGAGTTGTATACCTCGATTGGCTATCCCTGTTCGACGCTATGTGCCCGGACCGAGGAAGGTTTGGATGCCTTGAAAGCGGATCTAAAAGATAAGATTACGCTTTTGTCCGGCCATTCGGGTGTCGGAAAATCCACGATTATCAATAAGCTGGTGCCGGGGGTGAATCTCCGTACCGGTGATATCTCCGAATATCATAACAAAGGAATGCATACGACTACCTTTTCCGAGATGATTCCTCTTCCCGACGGCGGCTATTTGATCGATACTCCGGGTATTAAAGGATTTGGAACGATCGAGATGGCGGACGCTGAGATCTCCCATTACTTCCGGGAGTTGTTTAAATACTCGGAAGAATGCCGTTTCAATAACTGCACGCACCGTCATGAACCGGGCTGCGCCGTCATTCAGGCCGTTAACGATGGGCTAATCAGCGAGTCCCGCTATAAAAGCTATCTAAGTATCTTGGATGATCGCATGGAAAGCAAGTACCGGGAAGAATTCTAACACATTATTATAACATCAAACGGCCGGCAGGCTCATACCGGTGATTTTACGGTATAGATCGAGCGCATATACATCGGTCATGCCGGAGATATAATCGAGTACGCATTGTATCTTGCCATATGTAGTAGGAGCGTTTGTGTCGTATTGCTCCGGTATCCGTTGTAAGAGCAGTTTGCTGTAAGCATGCTCTTGGTTCATCACGGCCTCGGTCAAGCTGTCGATCAGATGGCTGAAAATATGATAACCGGCTAATTCAATGTCGAGCACTTCTTTTGCCTTATATATTTTCTTGTATGCTGTAGCCGAGCAATTAGCGTAAGCCTGTTTGGCTTGATCGCATATGTTACTGATTAACGGAGTGCTGTAGGTACCATTGAGGATGCTTTCCTCGTTCTCTAAAAAGACACGGGAACATTCATCCACTAATAGCCCGATAATACAAGAACGCAGATAGGCGATTTGCTCATTGGTATCGTCTACCATATGCATGACCTTGCGGATATGCTCCAACCGCTCTCCTTCGAAAAATCCCAATAATAGCTGTATGGCCTCTTCGGTGGTCAGGATATGCAGTTTGCAAGCATCTTCTATATCCATTATTTGATAGCAGATATCGTCTGCCGCCTCTACTAAATAAACTAACGGGTAACGAAGAAATTTGTCTGGGGCTTCCGGGCTATGTCCGATCCCTAGCTCTTGGGCGATTTGCAGATAACTTCCCTCCTCCGATTGGAAAAAGCCGAATTTCCCTTTCTTTCCTGAATAGATGGATGCGTAAGGATATTTGATGATAGAGGCTAATGTGCTATATGTTAAGGCAAATCCCCCTTTTCTGCGTCCAATGAACTGATGGGTCAACAACCGCATGGCGTTTGCGTTACCTTCAAAATGGACGAAGTCTTCCCAGCGTCCCCGTTCCTTCCGTACTTTCTCTTCTAGTTTTCGCCCATTCCCTTCGGAGAAGTAAGCGGAGATCGCTCTCTCTCCGGAATGCCCGAATGGAGGGTTTCCCATATCATGGGCAAGGCAAGCGGCTGATACGATGGAACCTATCTCTGGGAAGTTGATACTGCCGTCCGGATATTTTTGGATAAGCCCTTTCGCTACGTTATTACCCAATGAACGTCCTACGCAGGATACTTCCAGACTATGTGTAAGTCGGTTATGCACAAAGATACTTCCCGGCAGGGGGAATACCTGTGTCTTGTTTTGTAGTCTTCGGAAAGGGGATGAGAAAATTAAACGGTCATAATCTCGTTGGAAATCAGTTCTCTCATGTTTCCGCTCGTGATACTCTTCCATCCCAAAACGCTTGCCGGATAATAGCTGGGTCCAGTTCATAGTCAATACATTAATATATATATATCGCAAATGTAGAGATAATCTGTGCAAATCATTGAATATTTGTGGAAGAAATTAGAGTTAATGGTTAATTTCCTGATTGAGTTGTTTTCGAAGCTTGTAAATAGAGCTGTAATTTTATTCCAAGATGATAGTCAGATAGTGATTGGATGTTATAGGAGGAAGAAGATAATGAAGGAAAATTATGTTAATTGAAATTTGTTGTTAGTTTCATTAGAACTAAATCAAATTAACATATTTAATTTATTGAGGCATGATGAAAATTTGACTATGTGTTATCGCAAACACCTGAAAAAGTGAGGAACATACTGATTTTTGTTACGTTTTAACTTGTATGTATAGTTATTATATATATATTTGTCTGTCAAAACATGAAAACGACTTAGTTCTAATGATACTACGTTGTTATTATTATTTAAAATATAACCGTTTGATTTTAAATAGAAAGAGATTTTTGTATGAATATAATAATAACTTTAAACAAAAAAGAGTAAATGCCTATGCACTAAAAAAGAAAGAAAAGAGAGCCCGATCTCTCTAAAAAGAGTATGAAAATTAAAAAAGCACAAATGTAGAATCACTTAAATCAAAAACGATTTTTCATGAGAAAGTCATTTATCTTATTATTGGCGTTTTTTCTGTGTGTTACAGGATATGCACAGAAACTAACGATTAGTGGTGTCGTCATTGACAAGGATCTAAATGAACCACTAACAGGAGTGAACGTGTTAGTAAAAGGTACTACAACCGGTACCATTACTGATTTTGATGGAAAATATACCTTAGAGGCTGACGCAAACTCTATTTTGGTATTCTCTTATTTGAGTATGAAAACGATTGAGGAGCCAGTGAATGGCCGTACGAAAATCGATGTTACGATGGTTTCAGACGCAGAGGCTTTGGATGAGGTTGTCGTAACAGCGATGGGTATCAAACGTGAATCAAAGACTTTGACTTATTCCGCACAAACGGTAGGCGGTAAGGACTTGAACGAGATTAAGAATGTGAATATGATCAACTCTTTACAAGGAAAGAGCGCTGGTTTGCAGATTACCCCGAACTCTACGGGTGCGGGTGGTTCTTCTAAGATCTTATTCCGTGGTAATAAGTCTATTAGCGGTAGTAACCAACCGTTGATTGTTGTGGATGGTGTCCCTATGATGATGAGCGTATCTGATTCGCAGGTGAAGATGGCCTATGGCGGCGAACGTGATGGTGGTGACGCTATGTCTACTATCAATCCGGATGATATCGCGCAGATTACATTGTTGAAAGGTGCTTCCGCCGCTGCTTTGTATGGTGCGGTAGCGGCCAATGGTGCTATCATGATTACGACAAAATCCGCACAAGCCGGTAAGGTCGCTATTAATGTATCTAGTAATACGACGGTCGAATCAGCCATGTCTTTGCCGAAATTCCAAAATAATTATGGTATGAGTGACGAGGGTACATTTAGCTGGGGAAGTAAATTAGGAGCTACATCTCCGAATTACGCACGTAAATTCTATCAACCGGGTTATACAACGAATAACTCTATCTCTTTATCTGGTGGAACGGAGAATATTTCTTCTTATTTCTCTTACGCGAATGTCTCATCGAATGGTATTATGCCGGAGAATGATTATTTAAGTCATAATTTAATGGCTAAGGTTGGCTTTAACTTGTGGAAGAAAGTACATGTGGATGTAAGTGCCCGCTACAACAAGCAGCATATCGAGAATCAGCCTTCTGCCGGTTATTTGAATAACCCGATTACAGGTGCCTACCTGTTCCCGAGAGGTGAGGATTGGGATTACTACAAGAGTAACTATGAAGTATATGACGGGGTTCGTAACGTGAATGTTCATAACTGGACGAATACGAAACAAGAGCAATTCTCCAATCCTTACTGGATGTTGAATCGTCAGACTCCTATCACGGACCGTAACCGTTATGAATTTGGTGGTAGTGTTAAATATGATATCATGGAAGGTCTTTCTGTTACGGGGCGTTTGCGTTATGAACGTGGTGATGAAAAATGGATCTTGAACGAATATGCGTCTAGTACCGCGGGACGAAATTTATTGGGTACCATGAAAGATACCCGGACTTTCAGTGAGCAAACATATGCCGATGCGTTAGCAAGTTATAATAAAACTTGGGATGAGACTTATTCATTGTCCGTTACTGCTGGTGGTAGCTTTACGAAGACAAGCGCATCTAGCATCGAATTGATCGGTTGGGGTGATAAGGAGTTTAAAGTAAATAACGGTGTGATAACCCCGGGTGCTTATTATCCGAACATCTTCTCCCCGAAGAACTATTATACGATGCAAACCACAGAGACTCTGAAAGAAAAACGCTTGAACTCTGTGTTCGCTACTGCTCAGTTTGGATATAAGGAAGGTTTGTTCTTGGATGTCAGCGCTCGTAACGACTGGTCTTCTTCATTGGCGTTTACGGATGGTGTATCCTTTTTCTACCCGTCTGTTGGTGTAAGTGCTCTATTGGATAAATTCTTGGACTTTGGAAAGAATGTAGACCTATTTAAATTGCGTGCTTCTTATTCTATCGTGGGTAACGATGTGCCTATCTATGCTTCCAATAAACGTTATACGATTGGTGACCAAGGATCTATCGACCCGCCAGAAGAAGCTGCTTTTAGAACGTTGAAGCCAGAGAAGACGAACTCTTTAGAGGTTGGTTTTGATGGAACTTTCTTCCAGAATCGTTTCAATGTAAACTTGACGTATTATAAGACCAATACGAAGAATCAATATTTTAATATTACCGCTCCTTGGGAAACTGGTTTGAAGAACCGTTATATCAATGCCGGTAACGTAGAAAACCAAGGTTTTGAGGTTAGCTTAGGTTGGTATAATCAGTTTACGGACAATTTCAGCTGGAGTACGAATTTCAATTTCTCTTACAATAATAATAAAATCATTGAATTATCGAATGAGTTGAAAGATTGGACATTAGCTAGCTATTGTACAGGTGCGAAAGTGATTTTGACTGAAGGTGGTCATTTTGGTGACTTATATGTTCGTGATTTCAAGAGAGACGATAATGGTAAGCCGGTGAAAACTGAATCTGGCGCTCCTGAGTTGGGAGGTACGGATAATAAGGATTTGGTATATGTCGGTGATATGAACGCAAAAGTAAACATGGGTTGGACTAACACGTTCCATTACAAAGATTTTACATTGTCATTCTTGATTGATGCTAAGGTCGGTGGTAAGGTCTTGTCAATGACGGAAGCTACCTTGGATGGTTGGGGCGTATCAGAGCGTTCGGGTGCCGCTCGTGATGCAGGTGAAGTTGTGATTGATGGTGTTTCATTTGATCCTAAAGCATATTACACGACGACTGGAGGTACAAGTTATAACTCTAATATCTTGACTTCTCAGTATGTTTACAATGCGACTAATGTTCGTTTGCGTGAGTTGTCATTTGGTTATACGTTCCGTAACTTATTTGGAGCGAATAAGAATTTGACGGCTTCTATCATTGGACGTAATTTGTTCTTCTTCTATAAAGATGCTCCTATGGATCCGGATGTAGCGGCTGGTACAGGCAATGGCTGGCAAGGTGTGGATATGTTTGCGTTGCCAACATCTCGTAGCTTTGGTTTGAATTTAAAACTTAATTTCTAAATCTTGAGTATATCTTATGAAACTAAATAGAATTTTAAAATATGCCGCTGTATCGGCTTTGGTAGTATCTACCGGTGTTATGACCATGGGCTGTACAGATAATTTTGAAAATTTAAATACTGATCCCTATGAGGTTGATCCAGATGAACTTCCGTTCTCTGCCCAATTTAAGGAGCCATTCTCTTATGTCTATGCTCCGCAGCAGAACTTGTTCCAATATTGCTTCAACCTAAATATTGATTTGTTTAGCGGCTACTTCATGACTCCACATAACTTTAATGGTTCCGGTAATGTTGATTATGCGTTGAACCGTGGTTTCTGTGGTGGTATGTATGAGAATGTATATCTTCATATTTTCAACAATACCCGTCGTCTGATTGCTTCTTGTGATGAGCAAGGCTTAAGTGATTATGGAGCGATGATGCGTGTCGTACAAGCTTATGCGATCCAGATGTTGACGGATGCCTATGGCCCAGTGGCCTATAGTTCTGTTATCGAAGATCCTACGGGTGGAGCTTCTTTCTCTTATGATACTCAGGAAAGTGTCTACAATGCTTTGTTTGCTTTGGTGGATGAAGCGATCGCTGGATTTAAGGGAACTGCATCTGTTGCGGATATGCAAGCATTTGACTATTGGTGTAATGGTGATATCGCTTTGTGGAAGAAGGTCGCTAATCAATTGAAACTACGTTTGGCTATGCGTATCGTAAAGGTGAACCCTACATTGGCGAAGCAAAAAGCGGAGGAAGCCGTTCAAGGAGGCGTATTGACTTCCGCTGATCGTGATATCTTGATCAACCAAGGTTTGAGCAATGAGTTGACTCGTATGTTTGAGTGGGGTGATTGTGGAATGAATGCTAGCTTAATCACGATGTTGGAAGGTTTCAAAGATCCTCGTTTACCTTTGTATGTGACCAAGAATCAAGCGGCTGTTACTTGTGAAGATGGCTCGACAATTGAGGAGGGGACAAAGTATCTTGGTGTTCGCGGCGGATGTAACTTACCTTCTAAGCCAAATCAATGGGGTAATTTCTCTAAAGTGATTTGCACTTATACGACCGCTTTCCCTGTCATGAAAGTTGCTGAGGGTTATTTTTTACGTGCTGAAGGTGCTTTACGTGGCTGGAGCATGGGAGGTAGCGCTAAAGATCTATATGAGGAGGGCATTCGTATTTCTATCAAGAACGAATTGGCTTATAAGGGCAGTATTGCAGGTGTAACTTCTATCTCAGATGCGGAAATAGACGCTTATCTCAATGGAACCAGTGGACAGATTGACTTTGTTGACCCGGTTAAGGCGGAAAATAGTATAAAGGCGATGAATACACTAGGTGTTAAATGGGACGAAGGTGCTAGTAAGGAGGAGAAGTTGCAACGTATCATTACTCAGAAATGGATCGCTAACTTCCCATTGTCTTGTGAGGCTTGGGCTGAATACCGTCGTACAGGCTATCCTAAATTATTCCCGAATCGTGTAAACTTGAGTAACGGTGATATCAATACTAACGAACAAGTTCGTCGCTTGATCTACTCAGATACGGAAATTAACACCAATAATGCGGAATTACAGAAAGGCATCGAGCTGCTGAATCAAGAGAATACGGGTTCGATCTCTGGTGATAAAGGTGGTACTCATGTATGGTGGGACAAAGCTGGTGTAGGTAATTTCTAATCGGCATTAATAGGTCTTATTGTTAAATAATATGTAATGAAAGGGCTTCTTCGAGTTTGCGAAGAGGCCCTTCTGAATTTTGTACTACTTTAGAAGGATAAATCTAAGATTATATGATGAACAGATGTATTTATTTATTTTGTTGGCTTTGCCTGGCTTGCTGGTCAAAGCCCGTATCCGCGGAGGGGCAAGCCTTGTTGGTGATCCCGGAACCGGGAGAGAAAACCTTGATTCACTCAGATTGGTATGCCCGGAAAGCGAATGAGGTGAAAATGGATGGGAACCGGTTGAGCGCGGTGCCTTTGGATAAAACAGGATGGTTACCGGCTCGTGTACCGGGTACGGTGTTGACAACGCTTTTGGAGAATGGTTTGTATCCGGCCCCTGAGTTTGGGTTGAATAACAATTTGATTCCCGATATACATGAAGTCGGCAATGATTTCTATACGTATTGGTTTACCCGTCAGTTTACTATCGATGCTTTACCAGAGGGGCGTAATGTCTGGTTGAATTTCCGGGGAATCAATTATAAGGCGGAAATCTTTTTAAATGGTAAGCGGATCAACCGGAATACCCATGAGGGTATGTTCTTGAGGAAGACGTTTAATATAACTCCTTATCTTCGTACGGATGCCCCGAATGTATTAGCGGTATTGGTTTATCCACCTACACATGTCGGAAATCCAAATGGCGGACAAGGGGGTGATGGGCAGATCGCCCGGAATAATACGATGCAATATACGCCGGGTTGGGACTGGATACAACCTGTACGAGACCGGAATACGGGTATTTGGGATGAGGTATCTATTACGACAACCGGGCCGGTATGCCTCTCCTCTCCTTATGTCGTGACCAAGGTACCCGGCGTACGTGATCCGGAAACGAAAACTCAAAAGGAGGCTTTTGTGAATACCTCTGTCGAGCTAGAGAATACCGGGAGCACTTCCTTAAAGGGGCTATTGGTTTGTGAGACGAACGGAACCCGCTTAACCCAGCCGGTTACTTTATCGCCATTCGAGAAGAAAACGGTATCCTTGAATCCTTTAGCGGTAAAGAATCCTCGTTTATGGTGGCCTAACGGTATCGGCGAGCAGCCTTTATATGATATGAACCTCTCTTTTGAGATCGGGAATCAAGTGAGTGACCGGGAACGGTTGCGTTATGGTATCCGGGAGATTACTTCCGATAAATGCCCGGATAACGGGGGACGCCGTTTCTTCGTGAACGGACAGAAAATATATGTCACGGGTGGTAACTATATTAATTCCGATTGGTTGCTTCGTCTCTCTCCGGAACGTTATCGGGATGAGGTACGTTTCCATGCGGAAATGAATCTGCGTATGATCCGTGTATGGGGAGGTGCGTTGGTGGAACGGCCGGAATTCTATAACGCCTGTGATGAGTTCGGTATCTTAGTCTTTCAAGATCTGTGGGGCAGTGGTGATTGCAATGGCGCTTGGGAGGACCCGACCAAGATGGATTCCCGAGAGCGTCGTTGGGAATATCCCGATAATCATGATTTATTTATCGCCTCCGTGGAAGATCAAGTGAAAATGATCCGTAACCATCCGAGTCTTTGTTTCTGGTGTGGGGCGAATGAATGGCCTTTAGCTAAAGATATCGATCAATGTTTGAGAAAGGAGGTTTTCCCCCGGTTAGATCCGGAGCGTCTTTTCGTGAGTTTCTCGACAGATACGTTGTTTACCCGGAATTTTTTGGGGGATAATGGGGATGGTCCTTACGGTATACAAGAGCCGGAATGGTTCTTTAGCTTCCGTTCGCATCCGTTTAATCCGGAAGCCGGATCGGTTGGTTCCCCGGAGGTCGAGAGTATGCGGGAGATGATGACGGAACAGGATTTGGCCGGTTTCCCAAGGAAAGGTTTGACCCGTAATTATACGTGGCGGTATCATAAGGATCTGGGCTATGGCGATCATCTGGAGCGTTATGGGGAGGTGAAGGATATCGAGACTTATTGTAAGTATGCCCAAGTCGTGAACTATGACCAATATCGTAGTTTTATGGAAGGCTGGGCCTCTCATATGTGGGATTGGTATACGGGTATCTTGATCTGGAAAACCCAGAATCCATGGACATCCTTGCGGGGGCAAATGTATGATTGGTCTCTCGATGTAAATGCTTCCTTGTACGGAACCCGGAAAGGCTGTGAGCCCTTACATGCCTATTATAACCCGGTAACCCGTAAGGCGGGATTGTTGAATACGACCCTGAAAGATTATACGGATTTATCGATTGTAGCCCGTATCTATAATCTGGAAGGCAAACTGCTTTGGGAGAAAGAGACGAGAGCGAGCGCCAAGGCGAATACGGTACAGGAATTATTGGATATCCCCGTTCCGGAAGGGATCAAAGGCGCTTATTTCTTACGGCTGGCCTTGAATGCGGATGTCCCCAATATTTATTGGCTGACAACCGAGCCGAAAGACTACACCAGCTTATCTCAACTTCCGAAGTCAAGACCGGGAATCAAGACCGAGATCAAGAAGGAAGGATCGAATTTCGTAGGTACAGTCCGTCTGAGCGCTGATTCGCAGATCTCGTTCTTCAACCGTATCAAGGTCTTTGATAAGGAGACAGGCAAACGAATCTTACCGGTACATTATTCGGATAACTATATTACGCTAATGCCGGGTGACCAACAAGAAATAAGCTTGGAGTTTCCCGCTAATCTGCCGGAAGAGCGAATACAAATCGTGGTGGATAGCTACAATTCTCCTTTGCCTTGACGTACGATCTCGAAATTATCCGTCGTGCAATCTATAACCGTAGAGGCTTCCAATCCTCCGAAACCGCCGTCGATTACGATATCCACTTGATGCTCGTATTTCTCGTGTATCAATTCCGGATCTGTCGTATATTCGATCACCTCATCCTCGTCGCGGATGGACATGGTTAGGATTGGATTCCCCAAGGATTGTACCAATGTACGGGTAATGTTATTGTCCGGTACACGGATTCCGACTTCTTTCCGGTTCTTGTAAATCTTTGGAAGCTCGCTGCTGGTGGGTAAGATAAAGGTGAAAGGACCGGGTAGATGTTTCTTCATCAGCTTGAAAGCGGCGTTGCTTACCTTGGCGTATTCACTAAGATTAGACAGGTCATAGCAGATGATAGACAGGTTGCTTTTCTGTGGATTAACCCCTTTCATCTGACATATTTTCTCTACCGCACGCACGTTTAACGCATCGCAACCGATGGCGTATACCGTGTCGGTAGGATAAACGACAAGGCCGCCGTCCTGCAGGACTTTGACGACCTTGTCTATTTCTTTTTGATTCGGATTCTCCGGATAGATTCTCACTAACATATTAGCCGTAGATAATGTGTCCGTTCTCGTCTGTATATTCCTCTAATCCTTTACTATATTGGTTCATGGCCCGGAGGCTCATACCCATGCTTGAGAAACCACCGTCGTGGTATAGGTTCTGCATCGTTACCTTGCGGGTAAAGTCGGAGAACATCATTACGCAATAGTCCGCACACTCGTCGGCGTTGGCGTTACCCAGTGGACTCATCTTGTTAGAAAAGTCCATCAAGTGTTCCATTCCCTTCACGCCGCTACCCGCGGTTGTCATTGTCGGGGATTGGGAGATCGTGTTCACACGTACGCCTTTCTCACGGCCATAGATGTAACCGAAACTACGGGCGATAGATTCCAACAGGCTCTTAGCGTCCGCCATATCGTTGTATCCGAAGAACGTGCGCTGGGCGGCCACATAACTTAATGCCACTACGGAACCATTCTCGGCGATAGCGTCTTGTTTCTTAGCTACCTGTAGCATCTTGTGGAAAGAAATAGCGGAGATATCCAACGTCTTTTCCAGCATTCCATAGTCCAGATCATCGTACGTACGTTTCTTGCGTACGTTCGGACTCATACCGATAGAATGTAAAACGAAATCTATTTTACCACCTAATATTTCCACTGACTTCGCAAATACGGTCTCCAGATCCTCTACGCTGGTTGCGTCCGCCGGGATTACCTGCGCATTCAACTTCTCCGCCAAAGCATCTACCTGACCCATACGAACAGCGATAGGCGTATTGCTTAACGTGATAGTCGCACCTTCCTCTACGGCTCTTTCTGCCACTTTCCAGGCGATAGACATATCGTTCAGAGCACCGAAGATAATGCCTCTCTTGCCTTTCAATAAATTATGACTCATACCTCTTGTTTATTAATTACGGCACAAACATACACAAAATGTGCAACATACGCAAATGAATATCATAGCCTGACATTTGAATATGTGCCTTGATATTAAAACAAGGTAGAGCCATTCTTTGTTGGCGGCTACTTCTTATTCCCGGAAATAAACCCTCTTTACCCGAGGCGAGATAGAGGTTAATATCTCATAAGGGATTGTTTTCAGTTTATCCGAAAGTTCGCTCACCGGTAGTTCGTCGCCGAAAATAATTACGGCGTCGCCTTCTTGCGCATGGATGTCGGTGACGTCGATCATGCAAGCGTCCATGCAGATGTTGCCGATAATCGGACAGCGTTGTCCATTGATCAAGACTTCCCCACCTCCGTTGCTGAAGTGGCGATCCAGTCCGTCGGCGTATCCGATCGGGATGATAGCGATCCGGGAATCACGTTTCACATAACTCATACGGCTATAACCGATCGAATCCCCTGCGGGTACGTTTTGTATTTGTAAGATCGTTGTCTTCAAGGTGCTGACATTCCGTAAGCCTTTTTGTCCGGATGCGCTTACTCCATATAAACCGATACCCAAACGTACCATATCCATTTGATAAGCGGCGAAACGCTCGATTCCCGCGGAGTTTAGGATATGTTTGATTACCTTATACTCTAACCTGCTTTCTAGTTCCCCTGCGGCTTTGGTGAATTTATCCAATTGTTGATGGGTAAAATCATCGAAGACGTACGAGTCGCTTCCGGCTAAATGAGAGAAGACCGAACGGGCGATAACCCCGGATTGCGCTCTCAAGCGTTCACAGATCGCCGGGACATCCTCCGGTTGAAACCCTAGGCGATGCATGCCGGTATCGATCTTGATATGGATAGGGTAAGAGGTGATCCCTCTGCGCTCGGTCTCCCGGATCATGGCATCCAATAGGCGGAAGCTATAGACTTCCGGTTCCAGATGGTTCTCGAACAAGACATTGAAACTGCTGAATTCCGGATTCATGACGATAATGGGGATCGAGATGCCTTCTTTACGCAATTCGGCTCCCTCGTCGGCTACCGCCACGGCCAGATAGTCGCAACGATGTTCTTGAAGGGTCTTCGCCAACTCGTAAGAGCCGGCTCCATAACCAAAAGCTTTTACCATACAAACCATCTTAGTCTCCGGCTTTAGCTTGGAACGATACTGATTGAAGTTGTGTACGATCGCGTCCAGATTTACCTCTAGGATCGTCTCATGCACTTTCTTCTCCAACAACTCGGAGATCTGCTCGAAATGGAAATGGCGGGAACCTTTAATCAAGATCAACTCATCCTTGAATTTCTTGAAGGAAGGAGACTTGATAAATTCCTCGGTGGTTGTGTAAAACTCCTTCTCGATCTCGAAGACGGAAGCATATTCCTTTAAGTCGCGGCCGATACCGATGATACGATCTATCTTCTTACGGCGAACCAAATCGGCGACCTTCTTATATAGAGATTTCGGCAAGGTACCCGATTGAAGGATATCGGAGAGGATTAAAGTGCTCTTTAATTGCTTGCCTACCCGGCGGCTTTGTTGGAAATCGAGCGCGATATCCAAGGAGTTGATATCCGAGTTATAGGTATCATTTATCAACAGGCAATTGTTGATACCTTGCTTTACGTCCAATCGCATAGCCACCGGCTCAAGATGCAAGAATTTTGTTACGTCGTTTACGCTGGTGGGTTTTAGGTAAAGCATAACCGCCATACAATGGATCACGTTCTCGATAGAAGCGTCGTCCGTGAACGGAATGGTAACGACCCGGTTGAAGCCCAGTAAAGTACAGTGAATGATCGTCTCAAACTCTTTCTTATCGATAGACTCGATAAACAAAGGAGCCTCGGAGTCCGTACGGCTCCATGCGATCGCTTTATGGGAAAGGCAAGCCGATTCGATACAATTGGCGATAAATAAATCATCCCCATCATAAATAATGGCTTCGCAATCATTGAAAAGCGTCAGCTTCTCCATACATTTCTGATTGGAGGAGAGGAAATTCTCTTGATGAGCCTCCCCGATATTCGTGATGATACCGATCGTGGGGGCGATAATGGGTTGCAGGCGTTCCATCTCGTCCGGTTGTGAGATACCGGCCTCGAAGATGCCCAGTGTATTTTTCTCGCTCATCTGCCATACCGAGAGAGGAACCCCCAACTGGGAGTTGTAGCTCCGGGGCGAACGTACGATGTTGAACTCGTTATGCAACAGTTGATAGAGGAATTCCTTTACGATCGTCTTTCCGTTGCTACCGGTGATGCCGATCACGGGGATATTGAATTGCTTCCTGTGGTGGGTGGCCAGCTTTTGTAAAGCCCGTAACGTATCTTTTACGATCAGGAAGTTCGCATCCTTCATGCTCTCGAACTCCGGTAGCATATCGCTTACCACGAAGTTGCGAACACGAAGTTTATAGAGTTCCTGTATATATCTATGTCCGTCGTTCGTCTTGGTTTTCAAGGCGAAGAAGAGGCTTTTTTCCGGGAAGGAGAGACGACGGCTATCTGTCAACAGCAAACTGACCGTATCGTCAAGCAATTGGTTTGTTTTAGCACCGATAACTCTTGCTATTTCTTTAATTGCGTATTCCATTCTTTTATTTTAGTTTAGACTTTACTATTTCGATCTCTTTTCTGATATCAAAGGAAGGAATTTTCTCGCTAATTCGTTCCATCTTTAACAAAGTTTGAAGTATAAACCGCTTATAGGCTTCGCTATCCGGTTGAAAGGGCTTATGGTTAATAGCTTTTTGGATATCGCCCCATTCTTTAAGGATTGCCGAAGTGTCTGTGGATAAGAAATTTTCGATAAAACGTTGCCAAATATAATCAATGGCCAATGGGGAGGGATGGAGCATATCGTCCGCATAGAAACGATAATCCCGGAGCTCGTCCATAAGGATCTCATAAGCGGGGAAGTAGGCGATTCGGTCGGGATAATCTTTCTGTAAGGCATCCGTGGCTAGCAATAGGGTGGCTTTGCTGAGTTGGTTCTCGTGCGCCCCGTCTTTCCAGTGGCGGATCGGACTTACGGTAAATAAGATTTTCAAGGCGGGATTTTGTTCCCAAAGGGCTAGTAACAGAGGTTTCCAGTCCTCGACGATCTCTTGCGTGGATAATCGTTGTCGATCGAACATCTTTTCCGGTAGCTTATGGCAATTCGACACGATTCGCCCGTCGCTCTTGAGGCGGTAGACGAAAGCGGTTCCCAACGTGATTACCAACCGGGTCGCTTTTCGCAGGAAATCGGAGGATTCGGATAAGCGGCTGTTTATATGGCCTAGGCATTCTTCTTCCGAGGGAGCGGAGAAACGGCTATGATGGGTAAAACTATGGTATATGCCCTCATGCTGGAATAAATCGCCGGGAGTGAAATACTCCGGGCGTAGCAGCATCCGCAATCCTTCCGCTACGGAAGCCGGGTTATACAGAGTACCGAATGGGTTTATATCTACGGAGAATTTATTCTCTTCCAGTTTCCGCCCGATATTCTCGGCGAAGCAGGAGCCCATCATCACGACCCGGTCCTCATACGAGAAAGAGAATCGTGCTTTCGGCAACAGGATTCGGGTATAAAGTTCCATATTTACTTTTTCGCAAAAGTAGATATATGTTTACGGAAATGCAAATAAGGAAGGTGTTTTAGGGGAATAATGTAACAATGCCCATTGTAAGGTTGTTAGGATGGGCAGTATAAGGAGCTTACGATGGGCATTGTTGCGACCTTATAATGCCTATTGGCGGAAGGTCGGGAGTGATACTATAAAAGAACGGCGGTAACTTGTTGAGTGTTACCGCCGTTGGTCGTAGCCTTTGCCGGGGCTACGCTTCATCTCCCATCGTTGCCATATATTCTTTCCATAAGGAGTCTATGTCGTAATCATTGCCGAGCGCATATTTCACGCCACCATCGAACGACCAAGGAATAACCTCTAATGTGCTTCGGTTGAACTTCCGCAGGAAATCCGGGCTCTTGGTTTGCGTAAGCCATGCGAGGAAGAAGCCTGTCGTGCGGTAACCATCCATATAATGGCCGCCTTTGGGACGATCTTCCAAGGTAAAACCGCCGTTCAGGTATCTTACGGCATCCGCCACACCTTCTATCATAGCCCAGAAAGTCTTATTAGTCCCATAGCTACCTATGCCTTGAGGCTCCAATTGGAAACCATGCGTCAGCTCATGGTATAATACGCCACGGGTCTCGTAATCCACTTTCGCGGTGTCATTATTGGCAAAACTTTTCTCGATCCATTTCGTGCTGTATACGATACTGATGGAAGGGGGCGCTCCGTCTTTCGCGGATACCCCGTCGTATTCCTTTAATGTATAGTGGATCTCCTCGATGCCCGGGATACTATCTTCCGGAGTGAAATAAAGCGTCTCTACGACCTTGCGGGCGTGCTTGGTAATATAAGCTTCCGGATCAGGGATAACGGCGGCATAGATCGCCGAGCCCTTAGCCTCGGGGGAAAGATTCTTGAAATCGATCTTTCCGATGTAATAATTATCCCAAGGATTTGAGGTGGCTTCCGCTACCGTAGCCGCCTGTTCCTTTTTGCCGGAGCAAGCGATGCAAGTCCACAGCAGGAAAGCACCGCTGATTAATTGTTTATACTTCATGAGTCTTGTCTGTTTTTTCTGATAAAATGGGTTAATCCGTCAGTGAATAAGGGCGATCCTCTCCGTTGAACAATCGCTTTTTGTTCGGGCTGGAAGTCATCTCGAAAGTGAGCGTTCCACCGTTCATGATGTCATCCTGCGTGATGTATCCTTTGGTATAGGGTTTCCCGTTTAGCTTTACCGCTTTTACATAACGGTTCTTGTCGCTGACTTTATTGGCTTTTACCTCGAAAGTCTTACCATTCTCCAAGCGGACCTTCATATAGGGAAGGTAAGGAGCGCCTAATACGTATTGATCCGTACCCGGGCAAACCGGATAGAATCCCATGGCGGAAAGGATATACCAAGCGGACATCTGGCCGCAGTCGTCGTTACCGCAAAGGCCGTCGATATTGTTGCGATACATCTTATTCATGATCTCGCGTTGCCAGAATTGGGTTTTCCAAGGCTGGCTGGTCCATGCGTATAAGAATGGGATGTGATGGCTGGGTTCGTTGCCGTGTACATAACCTCCTAGTAATCCTTCTTTGGTTACGTCTTCGGTCTCGGCAAAGAACTCATCGGGAAGATGCATCGTGAATAAGGAATCCATTTTAGTGATGAATGCTTGCTCGCCTCCCATCAACTGAATCATACCATTGACATCTTGAGGGACATAGAAGGAATAATTCAAGGCATTTCCCTCGATAAACCCTTCACCGTGCGTGCTTAACAAACTGAAGTCCTCTTTGAATTTACCATTCGTATAACGGGGACGGGCATATCCGATCGAGGTATCGAATACATTCGCGTAATTGGACGCACGCTTTTTATAGGTATCGGCCACGGATCGGTTTCCCACTAATAAAGCTGTATTATAGATTGTCCAATCATCATAAGCATACTCCAAAGTCAAGGAGCCTGCGCTACCGTTGCGATCTAAAGGAACATAACCTAATTCCATAAACTCTTTGGTTCCCTCATAATACGGAATCGTAGAGCTGCTGATCATCGCTTTTAACGCGGCGTCTTTATCGATCGGTAATCCTTTGGCGATAGCATCTGCCAAGACAGAGACGGAATGATAACCGATCATGCACCAGTTCTCGTTTGCCATATGGCTCCAGATCGGCAAGGCATGATGAACGCTTTGCTCGCAATGTTTCAACATAGATTTGGCGATATCCGTGTTAACTTGTCGGTTGATGATATTGAACAGGGGATGTAGGGCACGATAGGTATCCCATACGGAAAAAACCGTATAGTTCGTGAATCCGTCCGCTTGATGGATATTATGGTCGAGTCCGCGGTATTGACCGTCAACGTCCGTATATACGCAAGGATTGATCATCGTGTGATACAAGGAGGTGTAAAGCATAGCCAATTGATCATCGCTTCCTTTCGCGTCGATGACGGAGAGCGCTTTATTCCAAGTATCGGAGGCTTTGGCGGCTAATTGGTCGAAGTCCGCACCGGAAGCCTCGGCACGTAGATTTTTCAAGGCTCCCTCGGTGCTGACTCCGGAAAGGGCGACTTTCACTTCCAACTCATCAGACATTTTCGGATCGAAATCAAAATAAGCGACGATCTTACGTCCTCCGATATCCGGGAAGTTCTCTTTCATATTGAACTTGGCATAACCGCCCCGATAATTAACTTTCGCTTTCTCTTCGCATCCGTAATGCGTGATCGGTTTGGAGAAAGACATGGCGAAATAAGTATAGTTGGTACGTGCCCAACCGTTTGTGATACGATAGCCGGTTACCAGCGTATCGTTCTCTACGCGAATATTGGTCCAAAGAACTTTGCCGTCATAGTTATAGATCCCGTGAATCATATCAAGGATAATGCGTTGGTTCTCACTGTTCGTAGGGTATGTGTATTTGTGGATGCCGACCCGTTGGGTGGTGGTCAGTTGTGCCTTTACGCCATAATCGGCGAGCATCACCTCGTAGTATCCGGGACGGGATATCTCGGTGCCATGCGAGAAACGGGAACGGTAACCGCCATCGGGATTCGTGGCCGTTCCGGGGTTTAGCTTCAACGTTCCGGTGGTAGGCATAATCAAGATATCCCCGAGGTCAGAGTGGCCGGTACCGCTGAAGTGGGTGTGGCTGAAACCTACGATGCTACTGTCTTTATGTTGATAACCCGCACAATACTCGTAGGAGCGAGGTTGGTATTTACCATCTACGTTGTGTGGTATGGTATCCGTATCCGGACTGAGTTGTACGAGTCCGAAGGGTACACAAGCACCCGGGAACGTATGTCCCATTCCATTCGTCCCGATGATCGGGTTTACAAGATCAACTACATTGGTCTGTGCGATCGCTACTGTTGAGCTGGCTGCCAGAAAAAGGCAACACATCGATTTCTTGAGATTTATCATGTCGTATCAATTAGTTAGAAAAGGATGAAACATAAAAGGCCACCTTTGATAGTTCCAAGGATAACCTTTGATAGTGACAAAGGTAACCTTTTATATTTTCAGATCAATAAGTATAGTAGTCCTCTATCATTGTCAAGTGCTAATTTGTTAATAATGGATTTCTACTATACTTAGTTGATATTTAGAACAATGAGTTAGCCTCGTTCGGAGATAAGTTTGCGTTAGCATCCAATTGTCTTTGCGGAATAGGGAAGATATTACGCTTTGGTTCGTTGGATGCAGTCTTGTCCCACCAAGAAGTGGTTACGAACTTGTTGAAACGAACCAAGTCTGTACGGCGGATTCCTTCGAAAGCAAACTCTCTACCTTTTTCGGCCAAGAACTCATCCATGGTCAGAGTAGCGGTCGTATATTTCGCTTTCTCCCAATCCTCTGCCTTGAAAGAACGTTGACGAACGCTGTTGATCATATCTACCACTTCTTGCGTTGCTTTGCCCCCGTTCTTACGCATCAAGGCCTCCGCTTTGTTATAGATAACCTCGGAATAACGGAACATCACCCAGTCGTTGTTCATATCGCCGGTAGTACCCGGTTGGATCTCATACTTGATAGAGCGAGCGCCGCTGTTTTCTTCGCCCTCGGTCATGGACTTAATGTAGTTTACGAATACCAAATCCTGCCCATTGTACTCCTCTGAACCTTTCAAAGGCTCTGCGGTCGTGTCGTAGTAGTAATTACCGTTTTCATCTACTTTGCGAGGATATTGCTTACCGATCAAGAAACCCTCAATTTTTCTCAAGTCGTTGTCAGCGAATGAGTCATAAAAGGTAGGTTGCGTCACCAAGCCGTTCCAAGGACCGGATTGCAAATCCCAGCCAGTTTGGTGTGCGTAATGCAACCAACGTTGATACCAGCCCATTCCTTTGGCATATACTTCATCATACACGATTGACCAGATAATCTCGGTAGATCGCTTGTCGTTATCCGCACGGAAAGTGTCATTCCACTTCTTATCCAATGCGAAACCTCCCTTAGCTAATTCATCGCAAGCTGCGATACAATCATCCCAGCGTGCTTGTCCAGTATAAATTTCCGCATTCAAATAGAGACGAGCCAATAATGCGTAAGCCCCCCATTTGGATACACGTCCGTAGGTCTCTGTTTTACTCTCTGACAAAGAAGGAATACTCTCGTTTAACTCTTTTTCGATCCAAGCGAATAACTCTGCGCGAGATTTGGAGGAAGGATTGATTTCACCGATTTTCTCGCAAATTGGAGCCGTACCGAACATATCCATCACATACCAATAACAGTAAGCGCGATATACACGCATCTCCGCTTGTGCTTGTGCTTTAGACATTGGAACTTGGAGTGCTTCAAAATCTATATTCTCTGTATCTGTAAGGAAGTTGTTAGCATATCCGATACCTTCAAATAATTTTTTCCAAGCATCCACTACTTGACCATCCGTAGGAATCCATTGATGGCGGTGTAAGCGAATCCAGTCTCCATTGTCATAGCCGTGGCGACCTTTTTGAGGCCATGCGGCACAGTCGGAAGATAACTCGTTACATGACCAAGGCGATTGGGCTACTTGCATAGTTCCACAGAAGTGTCCCCATGGACGCATCATGGCGGCCATTACCTCGCCTGCATTGTTGTAATAATTCTCAGCGATTACCGAGCTATGTATTTCCTCTGTCAGGTCCGTACAAGAGGTAAATGCGGTAGCTCCCAGCAATAATGAAATTGCGCATATATTTTTTAAAGCTTTCATTGTATTGTCTTAAATCTATTGTTACTTAATTAGAATCCAAAATTAACGCCAAACGTGAAGGTACGGGTGGTGGGATAAGATCCGCGCTTCTCTATACCTGCTTGTAGTCCTGTTACGTTTACGTCAGGGGTTAAACCAGAGTATCCTGTAATAGTTGCAAGATTGGTGACATTACCATAAATACGTAAGTTGCGCACATATTTATTATTTTTGAAGTTGAATGTATAACCTAGTGTCACGTTATCGATCTTCAAGAAGTTCCCTTTCTCTAGATAATAAGAAGAGAACAATGGTTGCTCTGTTACCTTGTTCTTCAAGGCATCCTTGTATACGTTTGTGCCAGACTGATCAATATTAACAGTCGTTCCGAAATAAATAGCACCCTCGTTCAATACGTCATAATCAAACATACCGCGCAGGAAGAAGCTGAAGTCAAAGTTCTTATAGGTAAATGTGTTCTGTAAGCCAGCCTTGAATTTCGGCAAACCATTACCGATAAAGGTACGGTCAGCGTCAGACAGACCTTCCTTTCCGTCTATGTCGCGAAGATTCCAAGTTCCGTCCGGATTGATACCATCGCATACATAACCGAAGAATGACGCGATCGGCTGTCCTTCTTGTAGGCGGTAAGCCTTGCCCGGGTTACCCGGAGAGGGCAGGTCATATTGATCCTCGTAAGAAGATTTGTACACGTCGTTAGACAAAGATGTCAATTTATTATTCTCGTATGAGAACGTGAAATTAGCCGTGTAAGAGAAATCCTTAGTCTTTACGACCTCTGCGTTTAATGCTAATTCTATACCTCTATTTCTCATCGTGCCTACGTTGGTGGTGATCGTGTTGTAGATCAAGGATGGCTGTTGGGCATTGTAGCTACTGATCAAGTCGCGAGTCGTACGACTATACCAATCGATCGTACCATTTAGGCGTCCACCTAGCAAGCCGAAGTCGAAACCGATGTTCAAGGACTCATTCTTCTCCCATTTCAAATCCGGATTCGGGTTGATATTCGGACCGTAAGTGGCGGTTAGCCATGAACCGGTGTAAGCGTTCCAAGCTCCAGCACCTGTGCCGTAGGTAGCGAGAGACATATATGGATCGGTAGGTAGACTACCCGTGATACCGAAACCGGCACGGAATTTCAATACGTCGAATACTTCTTGGCTCTCCATGAAGTCCTCACGAGAGATCATCCAGCCTGCGCTGACAGAGGGGAACCAAGCCCATTTGTTGTTCGCTCCGAACTTTGTGGAACCTTCACGGCGGATAGAGGCGCTGGCCATGTATTTACCGTCGTAATTATAGTTGGCACGGGCGAAGAAGGCGATCAGTTTGCTGGTCTCTTTTTTACTCTTCATCTCGGCCTTACCATCTTTTAGGTAACCGCCGGCTTCTAGGTTATTGGTACCGAATACGTCCGTCAAGAAGTTCTTGTTCTCGGCGCTGAATTGCTCGTATTCAAAATCTTGGTAACTGTATCCCAGCAAACCGGTAATATTGTGTACGCCGTTGATGGAAGTATTGTAGTTTGCTGTCCATTCAGTAGTACGATTGGTATTCTGATAATATTCTTTTTTGGCGCGTCCGTTTGTACCGTCTTTATATTGGCTATATTCCTCACGCATACTATAATCGTTAGTTAATGCGTCGTTCTTCTCCATAGCGAAGAAAGCGGCGGCTGTCAGACCGGGGATAATCTCATATTGAGCCTTGAAGTTCGCCAATAAATTCTTGAATTCCTTTTTCTTGGTACGCTGGTATATGCGGGCTACCGGGTTGAAATCTTCGTAACCGCTGTAAGTTTCCCAGAAGGAGCCGTCTTCCTTATAAATAGGCATCGTCGGGTTGATACGGATCGCCTGGTATAATATGCCGTAATTAGGGATATCTCCTACCTTATCCACATCATCGGAAACCGCGTCCACTTTCACGAAAGAGTTTGCTAGATTGAAAGAAAGCTGTAGTTTATCATCAAACGCACGGTGGTTCACGGCGATAGAGCCATTGATCGTTTCACGGCTGGTGTTACGGATCATACCATCATTCTTTTTGTAATTTAAAGAAGCGCGATAGTTTGTCTTACCATTACCACCGGTAGCGGTCAAGTTGTGTACATGGGTGAAATTACTCTTATTCAATAAAGCGTCGTAATGGTTATCCCGTCCACCAAAGTCGCGGATATTGGCGTTGTTGGTTTCCTTGCCATAAGCGACGAACTCGTCTCCATTTAAGATTTCCGGCCGTTTATAAACCGCCTCGTGCATGATATATCCTGAGTAATCCACTTGAGTAGTTCCGGCTTGCGGACGTCTCGTGGAGACGATGATCACACCGTTATTACCCCGGGTTCCGTAGATAGCGGCTGCGGAACCGTCTTTCAATACGTCGATCGCCTCGATATCCTCGGGTGCGATAGCGTTCAAAGAAGTCATATTACCCGGCATACCGTCAATAATAACGAGAGGCTCATTGCTACCTTTCAGAGATGAGGCACCACGCATCTGTACTTTTACCTCGCCATTCGGGTCGGTGCTACCACGTGATACAGTCAGACCAGCTACACGTCCTTCCACCAATTGCATCGGGTTCACTACCGGTGCCTTGTTAAAGTCGGATGCTTTCACGCTGGTAACGGATGAGGTGATCTCACCTTTCTTTTGGGAACCGTAACCTACGACTACTACCTCGTCTAGTGTCTCAGAGTCTTCAGCTAAGACTATGTTCAATGTTTTTTGCCCGGTATAACGAACTTCTTGGGATTTGAAGCCGATGAAGGAAAATACCAATGTGCTGTTATCCGGCACATCCAAGGTGAAATTTCCGTCAAAGTCCGAAGCTGTTCCGTTCGTGGTTCCTTTCACAACAATACTAACGCCAATCAGAGGTTCACCCTTTTGGTCTTTTACTACACCTTTAATGGTTGAACTTTGCTGTGCGATCTGATGAATCTCCATGTTTCCCATTTCAGGAACAGTAGAATCTTCGGCCGCATAAGAGGACTGAAACATTAAAGATAAACAAAGTAACAAAGAGGTTCGTCCACCTAATAAAGTCAGGCATTTCCTCGTCTTACCTTCACTCTTTTTTTTCATAAAAACATTAAATTAAAAGTTAATAATGTGCTTCCCGAAGGAAGAATACACACAAGCGGTTTGCTTTGTTATTCGACAGCAATATTAATAGGTCTTAACGAATTGAAGAGTGCTTTGAAATACCGAAGAAGTGTCATGAAATGCATATGGCAGATTATGATACTCTTTTGGTAGATTATGACACTATTTAGGAATCAATGATTTATGCCTCTTTTGTGCGGTATTCTTTAGGAGTCATGTTATATTTACGGGCAAACTCCCTATAGAAGTATGATTTGTTAGAAATCCCTACATTATAAATAATTTCCTGAACGCTCATGTTGGTATTTACGAGTAATTGCGCTGCATAGTTTAACCTATAATCCTTTATAAAATCACTCGGCGTCATGGTAGATATTTTCTTGAAACGGCGATATAAGATGCGGGTGTTTATATTCAGTGCGTCCGCTACCAGCTCGGGACCGAGTCCTTCCTTGCTGACATTTTCTTTGATGATAGCGGTTACGGCGTCAAGGAATTCCTTGTCTTCTTGATGTAATAATTGCCCTTCCGTATATTGATAAGCACTTTCCGGAGAATAGAAATACTCTTTTAATTCTCTTTGATTTGTCATCAATCGGTTCACGACGGATAGGAGAACTGTTGGCGAGAAAGGCTTGGTTAGATAGGCATCCGCTCCTATATTAAGTCCTGCCGCTTGCTCTTGGTCTGATATTTTGGCAGATACGATAATAAGCGGGATATGACGGGTATATCTATTTTCCTTGATAAGAGAGATCAATTCCAATCCGTCGATATTAGGCATCATGATATCGGTGATGATAAGGGAGGGAGTGTATTGCTTGAGGAATTCCAGAGCCTCCTCCGCATTATAAGCTTCCTGAACCTGATATTCGGAAGAGAGGGTTTCCGTGATTAGCCAGACGATGTCTTTATGATCGTCGATAACGAGTATCATCGGTTTATCTTCCGTCTCTTTTTGTGCCGTATGTGAGATTTGCGGCTTTTGTATATCCGTGTTTGGGGAAGGAAGCGATACGGGAATATCTTCGTCTATCGTGTCGTCTGAGCTCTCCTCTACGATGCCAAAAGGTAAGGTAACTGTAAATTCAGCATATTGGCCGACCTCACTCTCTATGTCGATTTTACCACCTAAGGATTGTACGAGGCTGTGGCAGATAAATAAGCCGAGGCCATTCCGTGCCGTATTTTGCCTGTTATCGTCGTTATCCATCGTGCCAAGGATACGATATCGGTCGAAAATATTTTGCATGTCTGCCTCCTCGATTCCTTTGCCGGTGTTGTAAACTTTAAGGACGAGGAAGTTCTCCTCCTCATGTAAGGAGATACGAACCGTGCCCCCGTCTTCCGTATACTTAAATGCGTTGGAAATCAGATTTGCTAGGATCTTCTTGAAATAGACGGAATCCGTATTCCAATAAAGCTCTTTGGGAGCATCGATCTTGAATTGGATTTGGTGTTGCTCGGATAGTGGGTAAAACCATTCGAATTGAGTTCGCAAAAGAGAGGATACGGATACTCTTCGGATGTGCGTATGACTGAATCCAGCGTCTTCCGCTTTCCGGAAATCAAGGATTTCTTGGATAAGCCCGTTCAGTTCCTCTACATTTTCCCGGAGGACTGAAGTGTATTTTTCTAATGTCTTGTCTTTTGAGGTGGCGGCATAGGCTTGGATATAATTCTCCACGCCATTGATCAAGGTAAGCGGGGTACATAACTCATGCGTGATATGGGTAAAGAAATTCAGCTTAGACTCGTATAGCTTCTCTTTTTGCTCCTCCTTGATCTTGTCTGCTATTTGTTTCTGTTTCTTTAGTATTTGGTAATGGATGCGATAGATGGCAATGATGATTAAAACCGTACCGATAAAAAGATACGTGAAAATAGCTAATGAGCTTAGATAAATAGGAGGTAATACCTTGATAGGTAGGGTGTATTCTTTTGCCGACGAATCAATGACATCGTTACGATAACGGACTTTCAGCAAGTATTCCCCGTACGGGAGGTTCATGAAAGTTACCTTGTTTGTCTTTTGCAATTTTTCCCAAGAGGAATTATAGTTGACCAACTGATACGAATACTCGTAATTCTCCCCGTTGATGTAATCCGGAGCGACGAACGCAATCGTTAACGATTGCACATCAGCCGGAACCGTTACACCGTTCCGGCTGATGTCCTTATATAATGGAAGGATTTGTTTATCCATTTGCAACTCGAAGAAACTTAATTCGGGTTGATAGGTATGCTCCGGCTCCGTTTGTTTATTTACCCAGACTAATCCGTTGATGCCTCCAAAGAATAAACGCTCGGAGTATGGGCATTTCCAATAAGCGTCATCAGAGAATTCCGTGACGCTAAAATAAGGTTGATGATAATTATGGAAAAAATTATTCCGGGGATTATATTTGGTGAGACCTTTATTGGTGCTTAACCAGATACAGCTATCATTCCCCTCATGAATGCCATGGATCATGTCGTTTGCGATCCCGTTGCTTTTATCGAATTGGCGTAAATGTATCTTTCCTCTTTTAAATTTAATCCGGGTAAGTCCGGAGCTGGCGCCTGCATAGAAAGTAGAATCCTCGGTCTGGCATACAGATAACACGTCTCCAATGGCCGGATTCCTTAAATTGTTGGTTTGCAGGAACTCATATTTCTGGTTGAATATGTTAAAACTAATAACCCCATAACCGCCACGACTCCCGAGAAATAAGGTCGAGTCGTTATCATATATCATGGATTGAATCTCTTTGCAGGTATTCTCCCCGTTTTTTAGCGGGAAGGTTTGTATCTTACTGATTGTAGGCGTGACTTTATCCATACGTAAAGTAACCTTCAGTAATCCGTTGCCGGTTGTCGCCAACCATAATGTCGAGTCGTTTACCTCACAAATAGAATGGATATAGCGGATAGGGGGAGTGTCCTCTTGCTGCGGGATCGTCTTTATTCGATTTTCTTTATAAGAATAATAACAGAGCCCCGGGCCTTCCGTACCGATCCAGATACAAGGATGGAATTCGCTTCTCTGGAAGCTATATACCCGGTTGCTGGATAATCCGTCGGCGGTGGTGAAATGCGTGATAGCGCTTTGTGGAATCGCCTTTTTGTTTGGGTAAGTGTCATAGGCTTGTATCCGGACAATTCCGTCTCCTTTTGTCCCGAACCAAAGGGATCGATCATTGTCTGTATATAAAGAACGTATGGGGTTCTGTATATTAATCGGTAAATCCTTGAGTAAGATAGAGCCGAAAAGATCGGGTTTATCGTAAAACATCCGTATGCCTTGTCCATCGGTCCCTACCCAAAGAATCTCCTGTCTTTTATCGTTCATCAGGCAAAAGATACCGATGCCCGTGTCTATCGTGTTTTCCGGTTGGCTTAGGTCTAGAATATTGCCGTTACGGAAAACGATATATACATTGGATTGGAAGGTACATATCTTAATGATGTTTCCATATTTATTTGTCATTCCAGACAGATCAAACAGGAATTCTTTCCCGCTTCCGTCTACCTGTTGGCGATATAACTTATTGTCGGTATCGACAATGAAGATATGGTTATTCTCATGAAATGCGGATAAGATCGGTTTATTATGGAATTGGCGTTCTTCCGATAGTAAATTAAAAGTTGTATTGGAGAAATCCGGTGTTAACTTTTTCAGTATTCCCGAGGTCAATAGTAAATAAAAATATCCGTCTGTTCCGGCGAATAAAGTCCGTACGGTTTGAGGGCCTATCCCTTCTCTCGGCAGATCCCGGAATCCATCGCTAAATGGGGTGTAACAAGATATCCGGTTTTCTTTACAAATGGCTAATGTGATACCGGATGAATCGGTCGCTACCAGATCACTCTCCATGTATCCCGGGTAAGACTCGGTGACTTTCCGTTTCTTTAGCGAGAATTTATTGATACCTAAAGAGGTTGATATCCATAAAAAGCCGGGTTCTGCGTCGGATATTTTGTGAATGATATTACTACAAAGAGAGTTTTTGTTATTTAATTCGAAACGATATACATACGTATCTTTTCCGTTGTATAAGTTAAGTCCGTCGTAAGTCCCGATCCACAAATAGCCATCCGGATCTTGATGCATGCAAATAATGGCATTGTTCGACAAATTAATCATATTTGCCTTATGCAAAGATTTAGACGCGAGTGAGATAGGAGATGCGATTAAAGATAGTATTCCTATAAATAAAACGGTAAACAGGATATTTCTCATGTGTTTGATCCAGATTAACTTTTACGTTCTGTAGGCAAAGATAGTGAATAAAATGGAGACTTCGTGCAAAGCATCGCATTACTATCCCGTTTCTTCTTGTATATTTTTAATACCTATTTATAGGGATTTTAGAGGGGTGTCGCAAATGTTACAGGAACATGAGGATAAAAGTTTTACCTTTGTGCCGGTAAAAATGTGGTATTAGATAAGATTGTTTATGAAATTTGAGAATGAGTGCTGGGATCACTTTAAGGGTGAGACCTGGAAAAGAGAGATCAATGTAAGAGATTTTATCCAGAGTAACTATACGCCTTATGAAGGGGATGATTCCTTTTTAGTCGCTTCTTCTGAGAAGACTCGTAAGGTCTGGAACAAGCTGACCGAGATGTTTAAGGTCGAGAGGGAAAAGGGAGTTTATGACGCCGAGACAAAATTACCTCAAGGGATCGATGTATATGGCCCGGGCTATATTGATAAGGAGAATGAGGTGATCGTTGGGTTACAAACCGATGCTCCGCTGAAACGTGGTATCTTCCCGAAAGGCGGTATCCGTATGGTCGAGAATAGCTTGGAAGCTTATGGTTATCATTTGGACCCGATGACGAAAGAGATCTTTACGAAGTATCGTAAGACTCATAACGAGGGCGTTTTCTCCGCATATACGGAAGAGATGATTGCCGCACGTCGTTCGGCTATTATCACCGGTCTGCCCGATGCGTATGGCAGAGGACGTATTATCGGTGACTATCGTCGTGTCGCTCTGTATGGTACGGCAATCTTGATCGAGGAGAAAAAGCGTTTCTTGAATCGTTTGGATATCCAAGAGATCACGGAAGAGATCATCCAGAGCCGTGAGGAGATTTCTGAACAGATCAAGGCTTTGAAAGCGTTCGAGAAAATGTGCGCTAGCTATGGCTTTGATGTGACTCGTCCGGCACAAAACGCTCGTGAGGCAGTTCAGTTTGTGTACTTAGCTTATCTGGCGGCGGTAAAAGACCAAGATGGCGCGGCGATGTCTATCGGACGTACTTCTACGTTTTTGGATATTTATATCGAGAAAGACATCCGTGAGGGTAAGTTGACCGAAGAGGAGGCGCAAGAATTGGTAGACCAGCTGATCATTAAGTTGCGTATCGTTCGTTTCTTACGTACGCCGGAATACAATGATTTGTTCTCCGGTGATCCGGTTTGGGTAACAGAGTCCTTGGGCGGCCAAGGAGTGGATGGCCGTTCTTTGGTAACAAGAACTTCCTATCGTTATCTCCATACATTATATAATCTAGGTCCGGCACCAGAACCCAATTTGACGGTTCTGTGGTTTAAGAACGCTCCCGAGAACTGGAAACGTTTCTGTGCCAAGGTCTCTATCGATACGTCGGCTATCCAATATGAGAACGACGATTTGATGCGTCCGGATTATGGAGATGATTATGGTATCGCTTGTTGCGTTTCTCCTATGAAGATCGGTAAGCAGATGCAGTTCTTCGGAGCCCGTGCGAATTTGGCGAAATGTTTATTATATGCGATCAACGGAGGACGGGATGAGCGCAGCGGCGTACAGGTAGCCCCGATGTTCGAGCCGGTTCGCGGCGAGTATCTGGAATACGATGAGGTGATGGCTAAGTATGAGCAAATGATGCGCTGGTTGGCGAAAGTGTATGTGAACGCCTTGAAGATAATCCATTATATGCATGATAAATACGCGTATGAGGCATTCGAGATGTCGCTTCACGATGGGGATGTAGAGCGTATCCGTGCGACAGGTATCGCCGGTCTTTCTATCGTTGCCGATTCGTTGGCTGCTATCCGTGATACGAAAGTACGTGTGATCCGTGACGAGCGTGGCTTGGCGGTTGATTTCGAACGTGAGGGCGAATATGTTCCTTTCGGTAATAACGATGATCGTACGGATAGTATCGCTGTAGAGATCACCGAGAAGTTCATGGAATATTTGCGTCAGCACGAGACCTATCGCCATGCGAAACCTACGCAGTCCATCCTTACGATCACCTCTAATGTGGTATATGGTAAGAAGACTGGTACGACACCGGATGGCCGTATCGGTGGAACTCCTTTCGCTCCGGGTGCGAACCCTATGAACGGTCGTGATACGAAAGGTGCTATCGCTGCGCTAGCTTCGGTAGCGAAGCTTCCATTCCAGCATGCGCACGACGGCATCTCTTATACTTTCGCTGTTTCTCCGGCTACGTTGGGAAAGGAGCGTGAAATGCAGATCAATAATCTGGTTAGCTTATTGGATGGCTATTTTACTCCGGATGGAGGTCAGCATCTGAATGTTAACGTATTTGATAAGGATTTGTTGATCGACGCTATGGAACATCCCGAGAAATATCCGCAACTTACGATCCGTGTATCCGGATATGCGGTAAACTTCGTGAAACTGACTCGTGAACAACAGTTGGATGTTATTTCAAGAACCATTAACCATTCACTGTAAGTGATAAAAGGTAAGATACATTCATTAGAGAGTTTCGGGACCGTAGATGGTCCCGGAATTCGCTTTGTCGTTTTTATGCAGGGCTGCCCGTTGCGTTGCCTGTATTGCCATAACCCGGATACTTGGAACCCGAAAGGGAAGGTGAAATATCAGATGACTCCCGGCGAGCTATTGACGGAAGTTTTACGGTATAAGAGTTTTATCGCTCGTGGGGGGGTGACTGTTACCGGTGGGGAACCTTTATTGCAACCTGAGTTTCTGAAAGAGTTTTTCCGTTTGTGCCAAGAGCAAGGTCTTCACACAGCTTTGGACACATCTGGTTTCGTATGTACCTCAAAAGCTTGGGAAGTCTTGGATTATGCGGACTTAGTGTTATTGGACATCAAAACCTTAAACCCGGATTTACATCCGTTACTGGCGGGTGTCAAGCAGGATAATACGCTTCTGTTCTTGGATGAATTGGAGAGACGTGGCATAGATACTTGGATTCGCCATGTTATTGTCCCCGGATATACGGATAATGACGAGTGGCTGGAGGCGTTAGCTCGGTATGTCAGTTCATATAAAGTGGTTCGCAAAGTGGAATTATTGCCTTATCATACGATGGGAACCTATAAATATGAGCAATTAGGCCTCGATTATCCGTTAAAGGGGGTGGAACCCTTATCAAAAGAACGTTTAGATAATGCGAAAGCGATATTCTCTCGCTACAAACCAGAAAATAACAAGGCCTGATCTCTCGATCAAGCCTTGCGATTATGCAACAGCTAATCAGGGAAAACAATCTAATCCGATTAGCTTTTAAACGATAGTAATAATTTTTTGCCTAGACTAACCTTGACTATTTAATATGTGTTTGTTTTGTTATATGCAACAAATATCTATTTTTGTAAGGAGATAAAAAATGATATAGATCAGAAAATGATGAATAGTATGAAGACACCACAAGAAATAGCCGAAATGATATCCAAACGTTTTTATCCATTACCCGATGCGGATTTGGATTCTCTGGCCTCGATCATAGAATCAAGTAAGGCTGCGAAAGGAGAATTATTGTTGGATAACGGACAAATATCTAAATATTTATATTATGTGGAATCGGGATTATTACGCCAGTTTTACTATAAGAATAAACGTGATATTACCGAGCATTTCTCCTGTGAGGGAAATATCGTTATTTGTATAGCCAGCACATTCCAAAGAGAACCGACGCATTTATTAATCGAGGCATTGGAACCGACGGTTTATCACCGGATCTCTTTTTCGGAATTTAGCGATTTATTGAAAACATCTTTAGCTATTAATAGATTGTACCAGAAAATACTGGAGTGGGCTTTGATGCTTTCGCAAGAGAAAGCGGACTCTTGGCGTTTTGAGTCGGCAAGAAAACGTTATCTGCGTTTTCAACAGGAATATCCGGAAGCAGCGAAACGTGCTTCTGTCAATCATATCGCCTCGTATTTATTGATGACACCCGAATCTTTGAGCCGGGTGCGGGCGGGAGTGTTGTAGTCTCTACCTACATTCAGGTATTATTGAGGTGAAAATAGCAATTTGTGGTGATTTCACGGTTCAAGTAATCCATCTATATTTGCGTCAGTTTAAAAAACGTAGAAGCAATGAAAATAGAAAAGATTACAGGACGTGAGATCCTAGATTCAAGAGGTAACCCGACAGTAGAGGTTGATATTTTACTAGAGTCCGGCGTTATGGGCCGTGCGTCTGTGCCTTCCGGTGCGTCCACCGGCGAGAACGAGGCTTTGGAGTTGCGTGATGGCGACAAGAAGCGTTATGGTGGTAAAGGCGTATTGAAAGCGGTTGAGAATATCAATACGATTATCGCTCCGGCATTGAAGGGGATGTCTGCCTTGGATCAGATAGGTATCGATCATGCGATGTTGGCTTTAGACGGTACGAAAACTAAATCGAAACTAGGTGCGAACGCTATCCTTGGCGTTTCTTTAGCTGTAGCGAAAGCTGCCGCAAATTATTTGGATATTCCTTTATATAGATATATTGGTGGAACGAATACCTACGTGATGCCTGTTCCGATGATGAATATAATCAATGGCGGTTCGCATAGCGACGCTCCGATCGCTTTCCAAGAATTTATGATTCGTCCGGTAGGTGCCGCTTCTTTCAAGGAAGGCTTACGTATGGGCGCTGAGGTATTCCATGCGTTGAAAAAGGTATTGCACGATCGTGGGTTAAGTACCGCTGTTGGTGATGAGGGTGGTTTCGCCCCGAATTTGGAAGGTACGGAAGATGCCTTGAACTCAATTATCGCCGCTATCAATGCGGCTGGTTATGAACCGGGCAAGGATGTGATGATCGGTATGGATTGCGCTTCTTCTGAGTTTTATAAGGATGGAATCTACGATTACACGAAGTTTGAAGGAGAAAAAGGCGTGAAACGTACTTCCGACGAACAAGTGGATTATCTGGAAAAGCTGATCAACGAATACCCGATCGATTCCATTGAGGATGGTATGAGTGAGAATGATTGGGCTGGTTGGAAGAAACTGACAGATCGTATTGGTAACCATTGCCAATTAGTCGGAGATGATTTGTTCGTGACAAATGTAGAGTTCCTTTCAAGGGGTATTAAAGAAGGTTGCGGTAACTCAATCTTGATCAAGGTAAATCAGATCGGTTCCTTGACGGAGACACTGAACGCTATCGAGATGGCTCACCGTCATGGATACACGACCGTTACTTCACACCGTTCCGGTGAGACGGAAGACGCTACGATCGCCGATATCGCTGTCGCTACCAATAGCGGACAGATCAAGACGGGATCATTAAGTCGTTCGGACCGTATGGCTAAATATAACCAGCTGCTTCGTATCGAGGAGGAATTGGGAGACCGTGCCGTATACGGATACAAAAGAATCAATTAAGTATATAAAGTAAATTATAATCGCTAATTATGTAGTAATCCAAAACCCAAGATATTGAAGGGCTTATCCGTGAGGATAGGCCCTTTTTATTGATTGATAAAGTGTTATCTATAACCTCATAAAATATATCGATTAGAAAAATTGTTTTAATGAAGAAATATGTTATATTTTTGTATCGGAAATAAAAACAAATAGTATTCATTTAAAAATAGGAACAAGTATGGAACCGATTATTAATTCTCAACTTCCGGAGTTTAAAGTACAAGCTTTTCAAAATGGTAATTTCAAGACTGTAACCAACGAGGACGTTTTGGGTAAGTGGGCTATCTTTTTCTTCTACCCGGCCGATTTTACATTTGTTTGTCCAACAGAGTTGGTCGATATGGCTGAGAAGTATGAGCAGTTTAAATCAATGGGAGTAGAAATTTACTCTGTAAGTACAGACTCTCATTTTGTACATAAAGCTTGGCATGACGCTTCCGAGACTATCCGTAAGATCCAATATCCGATGTTGGCGGATCCCACTGGAGCACTGAGTCGTGCGTTTGGTGTGATGATTGAGGAAGAGGGTATGGCATACCGTGGCACTTTCTTGGTAAATCCGGAAGGAAAGATCAAAGTGGCCGAGATTCATGATAACAATATCGGTCGTGACGCTTCCGAGTTACTTCGTAAAGTTGAAGCCGCTCAGTTTGTCGCTTCACATGATGGTGAGGTTTGTCCCGCTAAATGGAAGAAAGGGGAGGCTACCTTGAAACCTAGCATTGACTTGGTAGGGAAAATCTAAATAATTAAGAGTATAGATCGTGTTAGAATCAATATTAAAAGAACAATTGAAAGGTATATTCGCAGGGTTAAATGCGAATTATACCTTTGATATATCGATCTCTCCTGCGCATGAAAGTAGACAGGAATTGTTGGATTTATTAGGTGATGTTGCCTCTTGTTCGGATAAAATATCTATGCAAGTATCTGATGGGGAGGGATTGGAATTCATTTTATTAAAGGATGGAGCGAAAACGGGGATTAAGTTTCGTGGAGTACCTAATGGACACGAGTTTACTTCCTTACTGTTGGCGATCTTGAATTCAGATGGGAAAGGCAAGAATTTTCCGGACGAGAGTATTTGTAATCGTGTTAAAGCCTTGAATGGCTCGATACATCTGATGACCTATGTCTCTTTGACTTGTACGAATTGCCCGGATGTGGTACAGGCATTAAACGCTATGACGACTTTAAATCCTCAGATCCATCATGAGATGGTAGATGGGGCTATCAATCAGGCGGAAGTTGATGCCTTGAAGATACAAGGCGTCCCCTCTGTCTTTGCGGATGGAAAACTGATCCATGTAGGACGTGGGGAATTCGGTGAATTGTTATCGAAGCTGGAAGCTCAGTATGGAATCAATGAGAGCCTGACGGAGAAAACGGTAAAGCGATATGACGTGGTTGTGGTCGGTGGAGGGCCGGCAGGTGCTTCTGCCGCTATTTATTCCGCCCGAAAGGGGCTGAGTGTCGCTGTCGTGGCGGAGCGTATCGGCGGGCAGGTGAAGGAGACGGTAGGAATTGAGAATCTGATTTCAGTTCCGGAGACAACAGGTACCCAGTTGGCTGACAATCTGCGCTTGCATATGCGGCAATATTCGATTGACTTGCTGGAGCATCGTCGTATAGAGAAGGTAACGATAGAAGGAAACGAGAAGGTTTTGTCTACGGCAGGAGGTGAGATATTCAGGGCTCCGGCGGTTATTGTCGCTACGGGCGCTAGCTGGCGTAAATTGAATGTACCGGGTGAGACAGAGTATATAGGACGTGGAGTGGCTTTTTGTCCTCATTGCGACGGTCCGTTTTATAAGGGAAAACATGTCGCCGTGGTTGGCGGTGGAAATTCCGGTATCGAGGCGGCTATTGATTTGGCGGGGATCTGTTCGAAAGTAACCGTTTTGGAGTTTATGGATGAGTTAAAAGCGGATCAAGTCTTGCAAGAGAAAGCGAAGAGTTTGCCGAATGTCGAGATCTTTGTTAGTTCACAAACAACCGAGGTGGTTGGAAATGGCGACAAGGTAACCGGTATCCGTACAAAGGATCGTAAGACAGGGGAAGAGCGTGTTATTCATTTAGACGGTATTTTTGTTCAAATCGGCTTAGCCGCTAATAGTGGTGTCTTTAAGGAGATTGTCGAAACAAATCGTCCCGGTGAGATCGTGATTGACGCACATTGCCGGACGAATGTCCCGGGTATTTATGCAGCGGGCGACGTTTCCACCGTACCCTTTAAGCAAATCATTATTTCTATGGGAGAAGGCACCAAAGCGGCCCTTTCGGCCTTTGAAGATCGGGTACGTGATGTACTCGGTTGATGAAATACCTACAAATAGGTAATTTTTGAACAGCGTATCTCTTTTATCGGTTATATTACTATATTTGTAATAGTCAGAAGTATTTTATTTGACTATCAGTGTATTATATGAAACTCGCATGAGAATGGGCAACGGATAAGAAAAATGCAAACTGTTTAGAATCACTATATTCCTCATGCTGTCAAATAACTCTTTATCTTTCTGCAAAGATAGTGTTTTTCCTCTGAATACCGGAATTTTCCGGGTATAATCTTCACGGTGATTTCAAAAATAATCCAAATCAAGAATGACATCTATACCGTAGCCGAGTTCACGTAACTCACAGGCAAAGGTAACTCGTGTTCTTTCGTACAAGCAAGGTCAGGCCCTCCGGGTGGCGTGGAAAAATCATCCTCACCCCGGAGGGCTTCGGTATTTTTCCCGCCAACCTTGCATGTACGGAACACGACCTTTTAAAGCCTGTAGTTACGGGAACTCCGGCCCCGAAAAGCCGGACTAACAAAAAAACAATGTCATGTTACAGGCAACCAAGAACAAGTACGGTATCGAAACGCTCAAAAGACTGAACGTTTCATACGACCATCAACATTCGCTGACACAGGAAGATGTGGATATGGTCAACAGTTATGTGGAACTCATCGAGCGGACGCGCTCGGAAATCAAACCGCAAATCGGTGACAGGCTGGTGTATGTAACCGAACACGGGGATTATTACGGAAACGCCCTCATTGATGACAAGTATGTGAAGGATGGATGTCTTTCCGTATGCGAGCAACCGTATGTCCCCTTCGTCTGGGAAGAAAACGGAAACATCCGTCTGAGTGTCAGCGGGGGATCATTTCACTCTGTCAATCCGAAGGATTTGAAATTCCAGAAATGGACGGAGGGAGCCTTCAAGGACTGGGGACATTGCGGGGCGTGCGCCAACGGAACGGTGGCATTCACGGCAAGAGTGCCGTTGTGGTTCTATGCCGAACCCAATCCCAAGTACGGGGACTTCACGACCGAAACCTACCGGAAACTTTACCTTAACAAAAGGAATGAGCCGGAAGAAGGCTACCGTTATCATGGCGACGGGATTGCTTTCCGTGATGAGACCGAGTTGCAACAATTCCTGCAAGACTACGAAGGAACGGTATTCAAAGGGAATTGGAAAGATCAAATCGTAGTATGGTGCTTCCGCAGGGAATATGTCTTCCTGCCTCTGTCGGAATGGAAAAAGATTGATGCCCCGGCGGTGGAGCGAAGACTCAATTTCCATCCCGAGCAGGTGAAGATTGTCAAGGACATGGAGAAGCACATCACTTATTTCCACCGTATCAAATCACAGGATTTCTAACACTTAAAATCAACCAGATATGCAAACGACAACATCATTCAAACCCGGCAACGCTCCCGACCTGCTTTCAGGCATATTGAGCGTGGAAGTGAGAAACGAGGACAAAATTACCGAGCAAGACCGCCTGTTTTGTCAGAACCAGCAGGATATGCTCTACAAGACGCTTGACCGGATAGACCGCTGGTATGCCATCTTCAAGGAAGAGGCAGAACAATACCGAACAGAACGGGACTTCTCATACGACGACAACGGGAAAATATCCATGCGTGACCTCTACTCGCTCAGAAACGGGAAGGACGATTATTCACACAACGAGTTCAAGCCGTTCGATGTGCTGAACGATTTGGTAGACAAGAACCACAATGCCAACTCGAACTTCGCCAACCGCATCATTGCCTACTTCAACAGGACATACAACGTATCGGTGCCTGAGCAAAGGATAGATGAAAAGACACTCCGCATGGGCTTCCGTCCGGTCTATGGTACATACGTAGATGCAGTTATAGAGCATTTAGGCGGCAAGAGTTTCCGTGAAACGGCGGTGGAGGAACTGCTTGCCAGAGTTGCCAAAGTAGTCAAGCCTTCCTGCTGGAGCAAGGTCAAGACGGAGCTGAAAAAGGACAAGATTGTTTTTCCTGAAATTCTCCGCTTCGATGATTATTATATGCAATACCACCAACGGTGCAAAATCAGCTACAATTACGATGGTGGATTGGAAACCTTATGCGCTGGTATCGCCTACGGTGCAGATGACGTACTGTGCGGTAACACGAAAATGATTATCCGTTTCGATGACAATGATGTGTCTGTCAATGACTGGTACGACCTCACGACCACCAACGCCGAGCAGATCAAGTTTTATAAGAACGGTCGCATCGATGTCCGGTTCAAGGACAGCGCGGCAGCCGAGAGCTGCTTCAAGCGTCTCCGATTGGATGAAATCACATTACCGGAGAACTGACCATGAGAAGAATCCCACAGCACCCCGTAAGGCAACTCTTGCGGGGTGTCTTCATTTCCAACCGTAAACGATTAAAGATATGTACGCCATCATACCCCAACAGATACCACAGGACAGGCGGGCCGAGGTCAACGAGAAGATTCTTTTCGCCATAGACTCCGGCAAGGATCTGATTCCGGCGGAGAGCATCTACAACTGCTATACCGGCATCGGCGGGCTGCACAACCTGAAACAGTCCGACTTTGCCAATTACAACGAGTACGCGGAGGCCAAGAAAGAGTATGAGATGGGACAGTTCTTCACCCCGCATGAAGTATGCAGAGACATAGTGGATATGCTGTCCCCAGCCTCTTCCGAGATGATACTCGACATGTGCTGCGGCATGGGCAATTTCTTCAACCACCTGCCGAACCATCATAATACCTACGGTTTCGACATAGACGGCAAGGCGGTGGCCGTTGCCCGGTATCTCTACCCGGATGCCCATATCGAGAAATGCGACATCCGGCAATACTACCCGGAACAACGCTTCGACGTTATCATCGGCAATCCGCCATTCAACCTAACATTTGATTACAGGCTGTCACAGGAATACTATATAGACAAGGCTTACGATGTGCTCAACCCGGCAGGTATCCTGATGGTCATTGTTCCCTGCTCGTTCATGCAGAGCGAATTTTGGGAGAAGACGCGCGTAAGGGATATCAACAGCAGGTTCTCGTTCATCGGTCAAGTAAAGTTGACCCCTAACGCATTCGCTTCTACAGGAGTCCATAACTTCAATACGAAAGTAATGGTGTTTCTGCGTGAGTCGCTACATATTGAGATGCAGCCCTACAAAGCAGATGAGTTCATTACCATGTCTGCATTAAAGGAGCGTATCCGCGAGGCAAGGCAGATGAAACACAAAATACGTTTCGATCTGATGCGCGAGACCAACCGGATTGACAAGGAGGAACTGGAGGTGTTCGAGTACAAACTCGCCAAGTATATGTACGAACTGAAAGCCCACACCAAACTGAACAGGCATATCGCCAAGGCGGAAGCATTGGTCACGAAATTCCGCAACCAGAAGCTGCCGGAAAATGCCACCCGTGAGCAGGTAAACCAATGGGAGAAGAACAAACTGACCACAACCAAAGTCCTCGGTATTATCCGCAGATACATCACCTCGCAGAATGTCGTACCACGCAAAGAAGTCGCTTTGGTAAAGACCTCTTACGGTTTCAAGTTAAAACAGTACGCATCGCGACTGTTGGATAAGGTTTCGCACAAGGCGGCAAGCATCAACGATCTTGTTCTGGAACGAGCAGCACTTCCCATGCCGGAACTGCTGACAGAAAAGAATATGCGTCAGATTCGTGCGGCGGAAAAACTGATACGCAAGAAACGTAGGCAATACGAAAACCAGAACAGACAATTTGCAGATATGCAACCAGACCCATTTCTGCAAGAATACCTCGACCGCACCACTTTCAGAAACAAGGACGGTGAGATATGTGAGTTTACATCACTTCAAAAGCACGACTTGAACCTTGTCTTGCAAAAACGCTACGCTTTGCTGAACTGGCAACAAGGCTCCGGCAAGACAGCCGCCGTCTATCACCGCGCCAAATACCTGCTCAAGTTCCATAAGGTACGCAATGCCGTCATTCTGGCTCCGGCCATAGCCTCCAATATGACTTGGATACCGTTTCTGACAATCAATCGGGAGAAATTCCGTATAGTCAGAAGTAATGCCGATTTGGAAACAGTACCGGAAGATGTGTTCCTTATCCTTTCCACCTCTATGCTCTCCAAACTGAGACGTGGGCTGTCAAGGTTTGTCAGACGCACATCCGGGAAACTCTGCCTTGTTTTTGACGAATCTGACGAAATAACCAATCCGTCATCGCAACGCACGAGGCATATCTTGGGCATTTTCCGCCGTCTCAAATACAAGATACTTGATACGGGAACCACCACGCGCAATAATATCGCGGAACTATATAGCCAATTCGAGTTGCTGTACAACAATTCCGTCAATATGGTTTGCTGGTGCGACCGGATATACCATGAGAACCGGGACAAGGAGATAGAGGAAGAAAGTAACCGGCATTACGGCGAGCCGTTCCCGGCTTTCAGAGGCCATGTACTCTTCCGCTACTGCCACTGTCCCGGAAAATCCACCGTATTCGGCATAGAAAAGCAGAACCAGGACGTGTATAACAAGGAGGAACTGGCAGAATTTATTGGAAAGACCATCATCACCCGTAAGTTCAGGGACTTCGCAGGCGAGAAATACAAGATACGCACCCACACTGTCAGCCCGGCCGAGGGCGAGCATGAGGTTTACCGCGTCATCATCGAGGAGTTCTGCCGTATCTGTGAACTATATTATAACAGCACGGGAGATACGAAGAAGGATGCCGGTCTCAGGCTGATGCGGCAGATAAAGCTGCTTATCAAAGCCTGTTCCGTACCGCACCTGATAGAGGGCTATTTCGGTGAGGGTATTCCGAACAAGACAAGGTACATCGAGAAACTGATACGGAAGATTCCCGGCAAGGTGGCCGTCGGCTGTACCTCCATAGCAGCATTCGACCTTTACGAAAACCATCTACGCGAATGTTTTCCGGATCGTCCGCTGTTCGTGGTCAAAGGAGACGTGGCATTCAAGAAAAGGCAAAGCATCGTGACGGAGTTCGACTCCACCGTCAACGGCATACTGGTATGCACACAGCAAAGCCTGAGCAGTTCGGTGAACATCCCCACCTGCAACGATGTAATCCTGGAATCGCTCCAATGGAACATCCCGAAGATGGAACAGTTCTATTTCCGTTTCATACGCCTTGACTCGAAGGAACTGAAGGACGTGCATTATGTCACTTACAAGGATTCCGTTGAACAGAACCTGATGGCGCTTGTACTTACCAAGGAACGGCTGAACGAGTTCATCAAGACCGGAGAGGTAAAGGAACAATCGGACATTTTTGAGGAGTTCGATGTCACCATGTCCGTTATCGAGAGCCTGCTGGTCAGGGAACGTGACAGGGAAGGCAAGATACATATCAGCTGGGGAAGCCAGCGCATAACCGGCTAAAAATGAAAAAACATGAGTAACCGTAGATTCCATTCCACAGGCAAAGGTAACTCCGCCCCTTTCCGGCAGAGCAAGGTCACGCCGCAAGCGGTTTTCGGGAAAATCATCCTCGCCGGAGGCTCCGGTATTTCCCCGAAAAACCCTGCACTGCCGGGGTGCGGACCTTTTGGAGCCTGTGGAATAAAATCCCCGGTTCCGCATCAATAACTATAATGAAAAAGATTATGGATTTGAATCAGGCAGAAGTGGCAGTGACCACGCAGCATCTTATCGACATCCGGCAGGAAAGGGACAGCCTGCTGCACATGTCCGATTTCGGTGACATGGGGGAATTCCTATGTACCTGCTCCGACCTATTTCCAGAAGAAGAAACACCGGAATACAGATACACGAAATGGGAGGAAATCCCGGACTCGCTTATCAACCGGGAATGGCTATGTCCCAACTTCTTCGAGATAAGGGAGGCGATGGAACAACTGGAAGAACCCGACAAGGACTGTTTCTTCGACTGGTGCCACCGTTACGGCCACGATATCAGTACGGAAGACCCGCACCTGCTGGTAGCGCATTATCTGGAACTGTTCGGGAACGCGACCTATATCGACGATGACTCCTGCCCGGACAGTGGGGATGACAGCCTGCTGTATTATCCGGGCATATCAGGCAACTATTTCGATAACTGTTTCCCTCGTTTTGAAGTATTCGATGACAATTACGATTAAAAGACAAACGCTTATGAACATCAATTTTCTCGGACCGGTCTTCCCTACAGACAGTTTCACGCAGATGGCTTTCGTGGAAATCCTGAACATCATCCTGACCTCCAACAATATCGTGGACGTGAACAGGATGCTTATCGGAAGAAACGTCAATCCCGCCTTCGGTTCGTTATCGGGACATTTCCGATGGTCTTATGCAAACGACCATTTCACGCTGTGGCAGCGTATGGAATACAATTCGCCAATCTGCTTCGGACAGCGCATATTCAGCATCCATTTCGGTATGCTGGCAAGCCGCGACAGGAAAAGGGACAGCATGACATTCAACTGAAAAAGGATATGGGTACAATAACGATAGAAAACAAGGAAATCGCAATGATGGCTTTCGACAGGCTTCGCAAGGAGGACAAGAAGGATTCCGCGCTCCGGCTTGCCCGTTGTCTGTTGCAAGGTACAAGCATATCGCTCGGTATCGGTGACATAGACTGGGACATAGACATGGCGATACAACAATGCGGCGGTGAGCCAAGAACGGGTTACAGATATACTGCGTATTTCCACTTCAACAGGAAGACGGAGATGGAAAAGGAAAGGTATGACGAGATAGTGAAAGAACTGTATGGATAAGAAACTACACAGAGGCGGCCGTAAGGTCGCTTCTGTCATTTATAACGGTATGTACGGGAAAAAGAACCCTGCCGTACACAGGTGTAGACAAATGGAAGAACAGAAAACGCTTACGTTGGATTTCGTGAAATCCCTCATGGAACAGTCCTATACGCTGCTATGGACGGATTATAATGACAACCTTGACAACCACCTTGATGTCATCCGGAAATGCCTGGACAAGCGGAATTGCGAGTCCCTGTGGGAAAAGGCGAGCGAATGGTATGGCGATGCGGAATATGAAGCAGTTCATGGGATTATGGAAAAGCTGAAAGAAGAATGCTTTGTATTCAACGACTTTGACGAACACGAGGTCGATGCCTTTTTCGATGAACATGAGGATGCAATCCGGGACGAGATTTACAGCAGGAACGATTCGGACGTAGTGAAAGACCTGATAAGGTACACGGATGACATTCCCATCCGGGTGGAGATGCTTTCCGACTACGACTGCATCAACTCCAACTGGTTTGAATCGCAGGGCGGTTACAGTTACGAGGAATCCTATTTCGGGGACATGGTAGACAGTCTGAACCTCAATCCGGCACAAGTGAAGAAACTGCTGACGAGCCACGGCTACAAAGTTTACGGGCGTTTCCCGAACCGGAAAAGCAGGAACGGGAAAGAACAGGTCTCATACGAGCAATTCTACGAGGAGCTTATCAATTCCTGTTGCGGTGCGAACCTGCTGACCTATATCGGAAAGGTAAGTCTGAAAGAGTTGTATGATGCAGACTTCTCGCTGAAAGAGGTCATTATCCCCAAAGGGAACTGTTGCGGGCTGTTCAGTTCCACGTATGGCGGCGGAAGCCTGCTCGAAATGGAACTGAAACAGGATGTGAAGCTCAAGCTGGAAGTCAAAGGCTGTAACGGCTTCCGTTTCCGTCTGGACAATGAACGATCCAAGTACGACTATTCCATACAGCATGTGTATGGCGTGGACGATTCATTTTTCAACAATGCTGTCAGCATAGTCTCTTAATGGTAAATCAGTTACAAACAATCAAATAACGAAAATTATGGCAAAGTATGATGTAAGAGTAAGGTATGCCTTCGAGGGCACTTACACGGTAGTGGCTGAAGACCACGATGAAGCAAGGCAAATGGTGTCTGAGGACTGTGGGCTGGTTCTGGGCGGCAATATCCACACTACTCTCGATGATGAAGATGTAGACTGGAATTTCGGGGTTCACCCCGACACACAGATTCTTTCTGTGGCTCAACGAAACGGGAAAGGGACTTCGGCATCCATTGATTTTAGCGGGAGAATTGAGGAATTACGAGCGGATATCATTGAAGCGATACGACAATTGCTTCAAGCACACTGCATGACCGAGATACGGTTCCCTGAAGATGATGGATACGACCCAGTCTGGGTGATATGGTTCAGTAAGAACGGTGATCCGTATGAATGTATGGTAACAGGACTTCGGGTAACGGAAAACAGCCTGACCGTTTTTGCCGAGGAGAAAGAAAGCGGTGACGAAGTGGAATGTCATAGTCCGTTTGAACTCGGAACGAGGAACATCGACTGGCTCCACGAAATGTATGATGTCGTATGGAGGCAATTGGAAGGCGAAGAAAATGTTGAACCTGAAACTGAAAAATCATGAAATACCATGCGGAAAATGCGGTCTCCAGCTTCTTCTACTATATGTGGAACGCATGGAGCAAAGAAGAATGTAAAATCGTGTTTGGAGGAATGTGCAGGCATTTTTGGGAAAAATGGAACGCACAAGCAGAAAAGTCCATCTATGGTGCGGCGGAACGGTTCTACTCCGAGTTGTCAGAAAATAACCAAAAACTATTGGTGGAGCGTGCCGTATCGCTTTATGACGGCAAGGCTTTTAGAAAAGAGCCTGATGATTCTAAAGTTCTGGTATGCGAAGAATGTGGTTCAAGGCAAGTGGAGATACAGGCCTGGATAGATGCGAATACGGAAATGTTCGTCTGCGATACGGCACATGACCGTGACGGCAAGTGGTGTGAAGAATGTGAGGAGAATGTTGACTTCTGTTCGTTGGAAGAATTCAAGCAGATAATGCAAAGTTGGTGGACCGGCAATAACATCAGGACTTTGGAAGGCATTACAGGACTGAAAGAAACGGATTATCTTTCCGACAATGGTTCACAGGCATTTGCCGATGCTGTCAAAAAATGGTGGGACAATCAGGATTACAACGGGAAACGAAATGTATATAACAAGCATAACTCTAATAATGAATAATATGGGAGGAAACATTATCACCTTGATCTGCAACTCATGCGGTTGCGACAAGACAGAAGCACAGGAGTATCTGGATTCCGAACTTCAACATTTGCGTGAGTTACAGGAACTGGACGATTTGAGGGAAGGCGACATTGAACTCGCTTGCAGCAATCTCGGCCTTGACCTCGATTATCAGGAATATTTTATCAATCGCCTTGCAGGGGCATAAAAAATTTACGGTTATGACTTATTTTCAGAACATACACAGTCTGGCGGACTTGAAGAAGGAATATCGCCGCCTGGCATTGCAGCACCACCCGGACAAGGGTGGTGACACTGCCGTCATGCAGCAGGTGAACGTCGAGTTTGAAAAACTTTATGACGTGTGGAAGGACTCCACTAATATGTCCGCCGACACCACCGGCTACGAATATGACTATTCCGGGGCCACGGCAAAGGAATATGCCGAGTATGTATATAACGAATACCGGTGGAAAGGCCGCAATTACAAGGGACAGCACGCTCCCGAGATTGTGGAACTGGTGCGGACCTGGCTCAAGGAAACCTATCCCAGATACAGGTTCTCCGTCAGACGGGAGAATTACAATTCCATTTACATCAAGCTGATGAGCGCGGACTTCGAGGCATTCACCAAGGAATCCGGCAAGGTGCAGGACACCATCAACCACTACAGCATAGAGTGGAATCCTGACCTTACAGACCGTGCGAAGGAGGTGATGATGAATGTCTGCGACTTTGTCATGTCGTACAACTTCGATGACAGCGATGCCATGACGGACTATTTCCACACCAATTTCTACCTGACATTGGGCATAGGCAGCTACCGAAAGCCTTACAAGGTGGAACTGCCGAAACTCGCCTGCAAGGGAAAGGACAAGCCGGATGTGTTCAAGCATCCCGAAGGCACGGCGCACAAGGCTCTGCGGCAGGCATTGGGTACGACACGGTTCGGCTTCATCGAACACAGGAGGCATATCGGCGAGATGATACTCGGGGAAGACCATTATGGCTCACAGGGCGAGCACTATTTCTGGCCGAAAGAGTATTCAAGTGCAAAAAACGCACAAAAACGGATTGACAAGTTGGAACAGGCTGGAGTGAGGTGCAAACTCACGGGGTATAATGGCGGTTACATCCGGTTCCTCGGATATACCCCGGAGACGGAGGCTTTGCTGGAACAGGAACGGAAAGAGGTCGTTATCGCGCATCAGGCATGGCAGGCAAAGCAAATACAAACCAATTGAAACACTACCGATTGTATATACGAATAGTCAAAAAAAAGAATGAGTCATGAAAGCAAAAGTATTGAAATACAAGTTTGACGGGAATACCGTCGTGGCTCCTTATATGGAGCTGGAAGCGTTTGCGGAAAACGTCTATCTCTCGTTATCGGACAAGAATGAATACGGGAATGAAAACTATGATTATTTCCATGTGGTCTGCAAAGTCGAGAACGTCTATTTCTCTTGCGGACAGTATTCCCGGGAAACGCTTGGCAGGGAGGAACAAAAAGAAAGACTTGTCGGGTATTGCAAAAACTGGATCGCGAACACACTTCAGGATGCGGAAAACGGGAACCATGTCACCCTATTGTCTATCCGTGTTTTTAAAGAGCTCGGACTTGATACAGCTCGTTTGCTGCAAGCCCGTGAAGCGTACCAAAAGAAGCAGGAACAAAGACGGTTGGAGCAAAAAGAACAGGAAGAAGAGAAGCGCAGACAGGAGGAAGTGAAGTGGCAACAGGAACTGGACGGGGAAAAACTGAAATTTCTGAACGGGGAATATATCCCGGCAAATATGTTCCTTGAAATAACCAAACGAGACGGCTTTGAAATCCATATACGGACCAAAGGGACATTGAACCGTCATGTATGCGGGTTGAATAAGTCCGGGAGCATTCGTTTCTACAAGAAACGCGGTTGTCGCACGCCTGATTTTTCCGGCTGCCACAAGGCTATTGCCGCTTACCTGACATTTCTGGAAACAGTTACCGAAAGCTGACCTTTCTCGATATGGCACAGGAACGAATGGACGACTGGATGGAATATGCCAGGGAACTGGCACGTGCCGAGTGTGAACTGCGGGTTGAACGCTGGGTATTCATTTCCATCGAATGCAAGGATGAAGCCGGCAATCCAATCCGGCTTCATTCGTATGACCTTCCGAGGGAACTGCACGAGCGTTACCGTTGGGTAGTCCGCTGGCGTGAAGCCCGGTTGCAATGCCTGTACCCCAAAAGGCAAATAAATACCTATTACAGCTATTATGACAAACGCACCGGACTCCGTACTGATTTCAACTCCGCTCTGTCAAGGCTTTCAGCCGCCAAAGCCCAAATCTCCATCGCTGAGCGGAAAGAACGTGAGTATCTCCAGTACCAGCGTACAAACAATCTGTTTTTTGATGAAAGCATGGATGAGCAGTTGGTACGGTTCCGTGAAAAACTGCGGATGAAAAAAGAAAAATACACGGCATTGGAGCATAAAATCCGTTCTGAGGTGGAATTCATGCAAAAATTGAATAGAACCTGACAGAACAAGCAACAACGGGGCTATTATTTTATTTCCCACCCTGCAAAGGTAGCCCCGTGCCCTGTGTATCCTGCAAGGTCAGGCCCCTGCGGGGTTGGCTGAAAGAAAATCATCCTCGCTGCGGCTGCGGTATTTTCTTTCGCCAAACCTTGCCGGATACGGGCACGGGACAGTCAGGCAGGCGAGAAATAAAAATACCGGCTCCCGGAGCCGGACGTGTTTAACAGATAAAAAGTAAAAATCATGAAAATCCTGAATGAAGAACATTTCGAGAATGTAAAACGCTATGCCGAGTCCATCGGTGACACCTCATTCCAGAAGTGCCTGGACAGGCTGGAAAGCTGGGAGAAGAATCCCGACCATCCCAATGAAATATCGCTCTACTACGACCATGCCCCGTATTCGTTCGGCTTCACGCAACGCTATCCCGATGGAAGAACCGGCATCGTGGGAGGCCTGCTTTATCACGGAATACCGGACAGGTCTTTTGCCGTCACACTGGAACCGTTCCACGGATGGCAGATACATACCTGACCGGAACAAAAGGAAAAGTAACATCAACATAGTATTAACTTAATAAACTTCAAGATTATGGAAAATCTGGCAGTATTGGAAAGACAACAGCAGTTTGATTTCCAGCAGAACGGAATCGAAGTGATGGACTTCGATACATTGCAGCGTACCTACAAGGAGAACGACATCTACAACAACCCGGTACAGGGCATCTACCATTACCAGGTCATCCAACGCATGATGGATATCTGCGAGAAGCACAACCTGGACTACGAGGTGGAGGAAATCTTCGCCGCCCAGAACCGGAACAAGACACAACCCGGCGTGAGCATACTCCCGCAAGTGGAACAAATCCACGGTGAAAAGGCGGTGGAAGCGCATATACTCCGCCGTATCTTCACCACCATCCGCATCAAGGACTGGGAAACCGACGAGCTGACGACCACGCTTGTCGTAGCCTACCACCAGGACGGGGTACAGGCGGCCATAGGCCCTTGTGTGAAAATCTGCCATAACCAGTGCATCCTTTCTCCGGAAAGAAGCGTATGTAATTATGGAAAGAAAAAGGTGACTACAGAAGAGTTGTTCGACACCGTGGATGGCTGGATGGCAAACTTCGAAGTGAACATGAACGAGGACATCGAACGGATACAGAGATTGAAACGCAGAGTTATCCCTTTGGAAGAAATATATATGTATATAGGATTGTTGACGGCATTGCGTGTTTCCCACGACAGCGCGGACAAGAACCTTTCCTCCACCGTGGAGACCTATCCCTTGAATCAGGGACAGATATCGGTATTCACGGAAGAGGTGCTGAAACTGGCCATGACAAAGGGACAGATTACAGCCTGGGATCTCTACAATGTCGCTACGGAGATATACAAACCCGGTAAGACGGACTTTCCGGCTTTGATTCCGCAGAACGGGGCGATGGCAGAGCTCTTGTTGTCACGCCTGCCAGAAGAGGTGGAAATCATGGACGCTATACCGGTAGGCTGAATGGATGGATACCATTGAAATCACAAAAGAGGGAGAACCTGGCGGTCTGGCACCGAAAGATTCTCCCTCTTTTTTTTACTTTTTAAAAAGCAGCATGTATTCCACTTTCCTTCTCCGTTCAATGCTCGGTACCACTTTCCCCTTGTAGCACCGGAAAGAGACATACTCGTTGTAAATATCCCTGTCCCCGGCTTCCAGCTTTTGAATAAGCCTGCTCTTGGGTATCTTGCCATAGCCGACCACACGGTAATATCCCACATTATAAGACAAGGTGGCGACTAAAAGGGCGTCCTTTCCAAAACGGCTGCACATCCTGCACAGTTTCCTCAAATCCGCTCTGAGCAATGAATCCGCCTGTGCCTTGCTCATATCCGGTCTGAACGTCTCTCCCGGCAAAAGTTTGTGACCCCAACCTACATAGGGCAGATGGTTTCCATGCCAACCCTCGAACCGCTTGATGCAGGCGATGGCCCTCTCGAAAAGCGAATCAGGGATTTCCGTGGCAGTGGGAGGCGAGCCACCGCCTCCCCGTGGATGAGCCACCAGACAGTTACAGGTTAGAATCAGGCATATAGCCGCAACAATCACTCGCATACCGTAACCGTTTCAATGTTCACCAAAGGATTTTTCACAAGTTCCCAACCGGTTCGGGGAATTCTGCCGGTTCCTCCCGTATCATCTTCCGCATCATCCTTTTTCTCGTTGTTGAAATCAAAACTAAGCAGGAATAATTGTGCAGGGGCACTGTTGTCCTCGAAATATATGTCAATACTCTGTTGGTCCTCGCACTCGGAAGTGTAGTACAGCCGGAACACCTCCCTGTCAAGCGGATAACGGTCGTTGGGCAGCAACACCATCCCGTCGTCCATGCGGAGCGAGCCTTTGCCGTCAGGCTGGAAATAGCGGACGGTGTACCGTGCATCGGAGAACCGTCCCTCACGTTTGAGTTCGCACCGTATTTCCACGGTCTCGCCTTTCACGATACGTTTGGGTACGGGCATTGTTTCCACCGTGAAGGGATATCCCTGCTGCACATCCAGCTCATTGTCACAGGATACCAGGGCTATTGCCACTACAGTCGCAAGCATTGCCGAAAAGATAGCGGCAAACGCATTTTGTTTATTTCTTTTTTTCATGTTCATTGTCATTTTAATGGTTGTTACTTCTATTGTTCAATAAGTCCTTCCCAATGTTGCAGGTATTCGTTCAAATCCTTGAATCCCTTGTACAGGGAGGAACAGTCCTCTATCTTGTTGCCGTAGCGTTTGCGGAGGGCTTCCAGTGTCCTTCGCCCCGCCTCGTCACGGTCCAGGTAACAATTGACTCGGTCGTACTTGTCAAGGAAACCATACGAGCGTTCCAATAAAGCCACCGAGTTCAGCACGAGGTAGTCATCGCCGCATCCCAAGCCGAGCACCATCCATGAGAGATAGTCAATGAACCCCTCGAAAATGTTACAGGTGTCCGAACCGTTGTCGATGAGCGATATGTCCTTCGGCGACATACTGCCCTTGAACAGGCGGCTGCGCAACTCATACCCACCGCTGATGTTCCTGAATCCGATGGAGAAGTACCGCTTGCCATGCAAGGTATATCTGACTTCCTCACAGTTTGGCAATGCCACATCGCTGCAAATGCCACGCTCTTTTAAGTAGTTAAGCAGGACTTTGTTATACAACGGGCCGAAGCGGACTTTAACGAAGCAGTTTTCCTCATCGGATGCGGATTCTGTACGCTTCTCCTTCGGTCGAAAAACGGTCTCGGGTGTAATACCACCAAATACCTCCGAAATGAATCTAACCTGTGATTTGAAATCGCCGCTGCCGGTAAATTCTCCTGCAAGTGAGAATATGTCTCCGCCGCGCCCGATACCGAAGTCCTGCCACACATTCTTCAGGACGTTTACCCTGAACGACGGTGTCCGTTCTTCCCGGTAAGGGGCGGAATACCACCATTCATTCCCTTTCCGGGCGGTCGGCTCATGTCCCATCCGCGCTAGAAAATCCGTGATGGGAATCTTCCTTATATCTTCTATATTCATAAGCCATGACATTTTAGTTGATGATGAATTTCACGCCCAACCCGAATTGCGTAGTGAATACGGACAGTGAGCCTCCCCACAGGGCACGTTCCCTGACGCTGGCGAGCAGTACGATACGGTCTGTGACATAGGTTTCAAGTTCCAAGGTTATCGCCCCGCCATAGACAAAGGCATCCTTGACAAGCAACTTCGAGCCGTCATACAGCATCTTGTTCCCCCAATTCACGGTTTCATAACCCGCCATAGCCGATCCGCCGATGGAAAGGAACAGTGTCTTGGACGGGTCGGACAGGAATTTCAGGTAGTAACCACCCTCGGCAGTGAACTGCGCACGAGGAACGGCAACGCTCCGATACCCGTAATTCTTCAGCAGGTATTCCGCGCCGACAACCCAGCGATTGGCTTTCTTGGTATATCCCGATACCGCGAATCCAACATAATGGTTCAAGGGAAACTTGGAACCTTCCGCGAATCCTCCACGCAGCTCCACGCCCTTCATGCCGGGGAGACAGCGTTGGGCGTGTGCCTGCCCTGAGAACAGGGTAAGCGACACGACCGCTACTAACATACAGATGACCTTACGCATGGCTACTTCACTTTAAGTTCGTTAATTACCTTGGCTCTCACAATATCCTCGTTCTCTACAATGAACGACTGGTGACGCCCACCGCTTTTCTCGTTCAGTTCCACGACCAATACCTTGTCGGCAGGAATGGTGAACTTGTCGAAAGTGAACACGGTACGTTCGTCCTTATTCCCGGCTACCAAAGTGGCATAGTTGTAAGCTCTGAGAGGGAAAATAATCTGCTCCTGGATGGCTGTACGCTTCATCACCTTTTTATCCACAATCTTGAACGTCACGAAATCCACCTCAAAAGGCACATTCGACTGGTTGCGTACCTGCGTGTGGAAATAGAGCAGCCCGTTATGGGTATAAATACCGCGCAGGAGGTACTGGATGCCGAAAGCCTTGCTACCAATGTGCTTGACATGGCGTTTGTTCTCTTTGTGGATACTCTTGTTGATCAGTTGCACGAGTTTGGGGGATTCACTGCCCAGTTCCTTTAGATATATGTCAAGCGCGTTGTTCGGACGGTTCACCTTGCTGCCGTCATGGATGAAGTCCTTCATCTCGATGTTCAGCAACAACGGCTCGTCCGCATACTTGACATTGAACGTGTAGAAACTGCCGCTTTCGGTGATGACCGACATGTTCGTCTCGTCACGGAAATTCCTGACCACCGCCTTTACGCGGATAACATTCTCCGCACCGTCGGCCTTTCCCGCCACAAGATTCGGGGAACCGAGGTCCACATAGCGGACGGCGGAGGGGAAGATGATGTGCGTGGTCTTGTCGTAGGTCACTTCCAGCCCATACGGGGGAACCATCCTGTCAAAGGTGAGCTTCCGGGTCAGACCGTGGTAGAGGTCGCCATCCTCCTGCCCGGGATAGAGTTCCCTGGTCATTGTGACCCTGCCTGTTTTTGCCGATATAGAATCGGCTGCATTCTGTGCAAAAGCATTCACTGCGCCCGTCATGAGGGCAAACATTACAAAAATCTTTTTCATTCTTTGTGAATTTTAATGGGTTATTGATTATCGTTCTGGTAAAGCATCAGGGTATAACCGGATTTGAGGTGTACTTTTTCCTCCCGCATCTTCCGGGATATGTATTGCGACACTCCCTGTATGGCGCCCCTGCCGAGTTCGGAGAGCAGCTGGTCTCCGGCTGACTGGTTGGTGATGGATATGCTCGTGCCGAGGTTCTGTCCCAAGTTGGCCGCTACCTCCTTGGCGGCATTCGCTTCCATCGAGCCGGGAATGAAGATGCCCTCCTGTCCGTCATTGTCATACACGGCAAGCTCCACGGGAATGATGATGCCGTCGTGCTCCACCTGTATGATTCCAATGCCGAGCCTTTCGCCTTGTATGCGCCCCTCGCCCGTGACAAGGGAGTTGCGTGGAAGGACATACCTGCCGACACGCATCGGTTCCAAAAGCCTTAACCTAACGCTCTGCCCGCTTCTTATGGTCTGGTCACCATGCACGCAGGCACGGATGGTATTCCTCGTATGCCCGTCAGCCGTCTTTCCCACGGCGGTATGGAATCCAGCATGTCCGGTCTGTGCCATCCGTGCCAACAGTACGGAATCACTGACGGGTTGCGGAAGCGATGACACCACCGGTGTGGAGACCTGTCCCACGGGAACGGCTCTTGCCTTCCTGCCGTTGGCGGCAGGTTCGGTTTCTTCCCGTTTTTCCGTACCTGCGCCATCCTTGCCCGGCGTATATTTGGCGGCCAGTTCGTAAGATTTTTCCAGCAATGCTACCTGCTCCTCGTAGGTCATCTGTGCGGGTTGCTGTACCGCGGCAGCCTGCTTCAACTGCTCCACCTCGGCTTTCAATGCCTCTTTTTCGGGGTCTTCTCTCGGTGCCTCATAGAAACTGCCGAGCGTGGCGTTGATATCGTTATAGGCGGATGTGGACGAAGATATGGCCCCATTCCTGCGGTTTCCGCTGCCACGATAGGATGATGCACTTTCGGATTCCCGCTCCTGCGGTATTTCCACGACAGGACTGCTTGTTTCATTCTGCCTGTTTTCATCGGCAAGCGCGGAGAAATCCTCCAGCGTGCGCATCTTCTCTTCCTGCCTGCGTTTCATGTCCGCCTGCTCGTAGGCGGCAATCTTGTCCGCCTCGATACCTGCCCCTCTCGGGTCGGGCAGTTCGGAATTGAAACCGGCATTCCTTTCCTCCCTCTGCCGTTCCTCCTTGGACGGCGCGAAAATCAGCCACATGCAGCCGACAAACAGGAGGAACATTCCGGCAAAGACCAGGTATTTCCTGATTTCCTGCCTCTGTCTCAATTTGTTTGCATCGTTACTCATTGTCTTCTTTGTTGAACTGGTTAAAAAACTCTTCCATCTCGCGGATTTTACTGTCCGTAAGGGTGTCCGCCTGAATAAAGTCCGGGATATCCAGCGGGGTTATCTCGATGACCTCACGTTTGGCATCCTCCCGTCCAATGTCGTATATGGCGCGGAAAATCATGTAGAAATTCCCAAGCGCGAACAGGACGGTCAGCACGACGATGGTTATCACTCTCTTTTCAGGACTCAACCCGGCGCAGACACCGCGCAGTTTTTCTTCGGCCAAGTCCCTGATTTTTACAAGCATCTTTTTCATACATTCAAAATTTAACGGTCATATACTCTGATGTCCCTGTTTTCCACCACACGGAAGGCTTCGAGGATGAAGCCGTGCGGATTGTTGTCGCTGCGGGTGGAATTGAGCAGCCTGCCCCGCGTGACGAGGCTGCGCTCCGTCACGCTCTTCTCCCGGATGATGGAAAGGCGGGCATACGTCACTACCTCATACGGGTAGCTGTTGAAGTCGCATTTCACGCTGTCAATCCCGATGCGCTGGCTCATGTTGCCGGAGATGATCCGGTTGTAGTAGCCCTGTTCCGCCAGATCCCGGTAATGGGCATAGGCGGAGCGGTCGCTCAGGAACATGGCACGCTGGATATTGCCCTCTATCGCACTCTTGTCAGGAGCCAGCGAAAAAAATAGCTCATGGAAGCGTCTGACATGCTCCCTCGCCTCCACGGGACGGTTCTGCTCCAGGTCCTGCGAGAGGGCGAGCATGAGCGACTTCCCCTCGTCCAGCACATAGATTTTCTGCCTCTGCGCCTCGGCAAAGCCGTATGCCTTCCACACCGAATATCCCACAAGCAGGGTACACGCGCAGAGATAGACGATACCGAACAGGCGCAAATGCCTGAAACTGGTCTCGATGTTCTTTAATGATTTGAATTCCATTCCAATGTCGTTTTAAGATGGTTATTACTATTTGATGAGCCTTCCTGCGATGTTGCCTACCGCCGCACCGCCGGCTCCTGCCACCACGGAACCGGTCTTGGATGCCGTCTGGGTCACGTTCTTGCCGTAGTTGCCTGCACCGCCTCCTGCCTGGATAATCCAGTTGGCCACTGTCGGGATTGTGAAATACCCGATGATACCGATAATCAGAAAAGTGATGTAAACCCCGTTGGAGCCGTCCGGGATGAAGTTCGGGTCGGAAAGCTGTTCGATGTCCTGCCGGAGCATCAACACCTGTATCCGTGCCAGCACACTGCTGAAGAGGTCACTCACCGGAAGCCACAGGTAAATGCTGATATAGCGGACGAACCATTGGCTGAGCGAGGCCTGGAAACCGTCCCAGCAGGACAGGGCGAATGAAATCGGTCCCAGTATCGAAAGCACGATCAGGAAGAACGTCCGCAGTGTGTCGATGACAAGGGCGGCCGCGTTGAACATGAGTTCCAGGAGTTCGCGGAAGAAATTCTGAACCGCCTTCTTCATGTTATACATTGCCCGGTCCACATACATCCCGCAGGCCTCTATCGCGTCCATCACCCCCAGTTCGTCCAGTTTGTTGTCGAAGGACTCCTTGTCGACCAGATAGGCCGTCTCGGGATTGCGCTTCATCGCCTCGAACTCCAGCCTGTCCTTCTGCGCCCGGTACTCGTTCATGTCGAAGGTCTGTGCCTCCAGTATTGAATGTGTACCTTTCACGATAGGCGACATGACACTGTTCAGCGTGCCCAGCACGATGGTCGGGAAAAACATGATACATAACCCCAACGCAAACGGACGGAGAAGGGGAAAGACATCCACGGGCTCCGCCCTTGCCAGAGACTGCCATACCCGGTAGGCCACATAGAACAGGGCACCAAGCCCCGCGAGTCCTTTCGCCACACCCGTCATATGCGAGCAAAGCGGCATCATATCCGTGTAGAGGTTTTGCAGGATCTGATGCAGGTTGTCGAAATTTATTGCCAACAATACCATAAGCGAATCGGATTAGGAATTACCAGTAACGTTCATTCGGTGAGCCGTAAAGGGCCATCACACGGTCCAGGTCGTTCCGTTTCTTGGCACGCAGGTAGGAAACGCCGATGTTCTTGTTGGTGTAATATTGCACCAGGCTGCGATATTGCAGCATATCGGTGTAGCAGCGGTCGATGATATCCATCCGTTCCTTGTCGTTCATCGAAAGTCCGTTCTCGTTGACCACCGTTTTCAGGTCGTTCAGCAGGTGTGCACTCTCTTCCAGCAGCTTCGTGTAACCAATCGCGATGGCACTCAGCTCTTCCGGCGTGAAATAAGGGTCGCTGAGCATACGCTCGAAACTGTTCACATAGATGTCCGTGATGTCACCGACCATGAGGATGGTCTGCTGCACCTTACGCGCGTCACGGACAAGGTTCTTGATCTTGCGAAGCCCGTCGTAATACTCCTTGCCTTGCTTGTAAATCTTCACGGTCTCCTGAAAATTGTTGAGCATATTGCTCGCGGTGGAAGATGTGTGAACGATATTCTTGGCGGCATTGATGATACCCTGGGCAAGATTGCCGGGATCGCTCACGACCCATTGCGCTTTCGCTGTAAGGCTGATGAAGAAACAGCCCATACACAGCATGAGGATTTTCTTTTTCATGATGTAACTGTTTTAATTGGTGAATAAAATTCTGTTGAAATTCAAAGTCCCATTTTCCGCCCCTTGGACGGCGGGTTGCGGAGGATAGGCTTGTGTACCTGCTTCGGACGTTTCGCCTCCGGCGTCTTTTCCTTCCCTTGTCTGAGGGAAGCGAAAAACTCATTGGCATACGGTTCGCGTCCTGTCATCTTCACAAACCTGGCATCCAGTTCCCGATATGCTTTCTCCGCCTGACAGGAGCGTTCCGTGGCAGAGGCATTTTTGTCTATGCCGTACTTGACAAGAAAAGCAGGACTGATATGGAGGATGTCATGGACGGAATCCGGCAAGGCGGCAATTTGCCCCAACTTCTCCAGTTCCTCGTTCATCTTGTCGAGATACGGTGCAGGAGGTTTACCACACAAACTCTCAAAGACCTTTTCGACTGTGCGGGTCAGCCTTGCATCCACTTCCAGGATGTCGGGAACTTCACCGGTTTCTCTTTTCCGCTTGTATTCGGCAGGCTCCAACTCTTCAAGTTGATGGAACAGCCGGTAATCCTCTGTAAATCCGTAATGGTCACAAATGGATTTCGGAATGTCCCAATTCTGCATCAATGACCAATAAAGGGACGAGATGACTTCCTCGCGTTTCCTCTGGTCTGATTCCAAATCGCTATACATACTTGTGATTTTTAGATGGTTTATAAGATGTTCTTCTCACGTTTGCTCTCCGCCAACTGCTTGATGGCAAGCTCGATATTGCCACCTAACTTTTCGGAAAGACGGAACAGTTCCAGCTTTTCCGTTTCCTCAGTCGTGTAGCAATAATATTCCTCAAGTGAAACCTCGGTGGCATATACCGCCGACTGTGTACCGCCCAGACCAATCCAGACCTCCTTATATTTTCTGGAAGGATTGTTCGCCATGTTGATGGAAAGGATCTGCGCACGTTCCTTGTCGGTCAGACCGAGCAACGCCTGTATCTCATCGAACTTGTTGACATATTTCCTTTGGTCAAGGAGAATCTTGCAGTCGCTGTTGTTGATGATGGTACCCTTCACAATCGGCGATGAGATGATGTCCTCGACCTCCTGAGTTACGACAACGGCCTCGCCGAAGAACTTTCTGACGGTCTTAAAGAGATACTTCAGATATTCCGCCATGCCCTCCTTGCTGATGGCTTTCCAGGCTTCTTCCAGCAATATCATCTTACGGACACCTTTCAACTTCCTCATCTTGTTGATGAAGGTTTCCATGATGATGATGGTCACAATCGGGAACAGTACCTTGTTGTCCTTGATGTTATCCAACTCAAAGACAATGAAGCGTTTACCGAGTAAATCAAGCTGCTTGTCGCTGTTCAGAAGGTAGTCATACTCGCCGCCCCGGTAGTAAGGTTCAAGCACGTTCAGGAAGTTGAATACATCGAAATCCTTCTCGCGGGTGCGCTTCTCCTTCAGAATGTCCTGGTACTCGTCACGGATGAACTCGTAGAAGGTATTGAAGGAAGGTCTGTTGTCCCTGTCGTTGCGGATGTTCGCTAAAAAGAGGTTCACTGCATTGGAAAGCGCCACCTCTTCAGCTCTCGTGGGCGGTTCATCGTCACGTTTCCACAAAGTGAGGATAAGCGTCTTGATGGATTCCTTCTTCTCAATGTCGAACACACCGTCCTCCACGTAGAAAGGGTTGAAGGCTATCGGGTCATCCTCCTTGTAGGTAAAGTAGATGCCGTCCTCACCGTGTGTCCGCGCATGGATAAGGTTGCACAGTCCCTGATAGGAATTTCCGGTATCCACCAAAAGCACGTGGGTCCCTTGTTCATAATATTGGCGCACCATGTGGTTGGTGAAGAAAGACTTGCCCGAACCGGAGGGTCCGAGGATAAATTTATTCCTATTCGTGATTGTACCATTCTTCATCGGCAGGTCGGAAATATCCAGATGAACGGGCTTTCCCGTCAGCCGGTCCACCATGCGGATGCCGAACGGTGATAGCGAGTCCTTGTAGGATGTCTCCCCGATGAACAGGCATAATGCCTGCTCGATGAAGGTGTGGAAACTCTCCTCGAACGGAAAATCACCGGCATTGCCGGGTATCGCTGCCCAGAACAGCGTCGGGACATCGACCGTGTTGTGGCGCGGCTTCGCCTCCATGAGTGCCAATTGGCTGCCGACATCGTTCTTGATGCGCTTCAGTTTCTCACGGTCATCGCTCCATGCCATGACGTTGCAATGCGCCCGGATGGAAGTCAGCCCCTTGCTGTGCGCCTCGTTCAGGTATTCCTCAATCCATTCGCGGTTGATCTGGTTGGAACGGCTGTAACGGGAAAGCGAGTGCATGTTCCTCGCGGTCTGCTCGAACTTGCGCAGGCTCTCCGCCGAATCGTCAATGAAGAGGTACTGGTTCACGACATGGTTGCACGTGAGCAGGATGCCTATTGGTGCGGCGAAGGAGAGACGACAATCACTCCGGTCGGTGGACAACCGTTCGTAGCGGCAGTCGGTAGCCACGTTTGAGGGCAGATCCTCCGGGTCGGAAAGGGTGTGCAGGCAGAGGTAGTTGTCGCCTATCTTCATCTCCCCGGCACCGAGTGACAGGTCCTGCAAGCAGGCGGTGTCCTCCTGCGAGAGCGAGAAGTATTTCTCGATGATTCCCGCAGAGGTGTCCGTTCCCGTGATTTCCTTATCCGTCAGGCGTGTCATGCGAAGGAGGCCGCTGTCGTTGACGATACGCTCGAACTGCTCACAACTCTCCATGAAACGGGTGACGGTCTCCCTGTCCGTCATTTCCTTCGGGATGATGAAATTCCGCGTGAGGGCGTTGAAGCTGCTGGTAGTGCGACTACGCTCCTTGGTCGTCTTGGTCAGGAACAGGTAACAAGTGTGTTGCAAATACGGACGTTCGTTGAAATGCCGCTCGAAACTGCGGCTGAGAAAACTTAGGTCATCCTTGCAAATGTCGGGACGGTAGCTTTCCTCGATGAAGAAGTCCTGCTTGTGCACGATGCTGTAGTTCGGCAGCACCTTGACCGCTTTCGCCCATGTCGAATGGACGGCCTCGTATTCCGCTTTTGTGAGCGTGAAAAGTTCGGGCAGTTCCACCTTATAGGCCACGGTAATGTCCGCATCCTTGCTGACGATACACCCGTGCTCTACCGAGAGCAACGGAAATTTGCTTTCCAGCGTCGCTGTTTTCATTACGTTTCTCATACTTTTCCTTTTTTTGAGGTTGGAGAAATCAACCGAAGGAACTTCCTCCGGTTGATGATGTAGCGGGGATGGCTGCGCAGCGCGTGGAATTTCATAAGCCCCCATTCGCCGTACTTCGCGTTCATTCGGAATGTCGCCCAGACAAGCACCGAAGCGGAAACGACACCGAAACCGATGCAGACCCACTGGTCGATACCCACCATGTACATGATGACGAACACCACGAACAGGGCGAGCAGCCCGCCCGCGAAGATGAACAGGTACTGGCTCTTGAGCCCTTTGAACTCCGGGCTGCGGCCTATCCCCTTATTGACCGGATACTTCGCCATGTTACAGGAAGAATGAGCGTAAGATGGTAGCGGCCACGATAAGGAAGATACATGCGCCGAACCAGCTGGCGGCGGTCTTCGAGGTGTCAGGGTCGCCCGACGAGAACTTGGAATAGACCTTCACGCCCCCGATCAGACCGACGACGGCTCCGATGGCGTAAATCAACTTGGTGCCGGGGTCAAAATACGAGGTGACCATGTTGGTGGCTTCTGTAATACCGCCGATACCGTTACCCTGGGCGAAAGCCCCGACTGTCGCAAGCAGCATGAAAGCTGCCGAAAAGAATCTTTTTTTCATGTGTCGAAAATTTTAATTGGTGAGACAAAAAATCATTTCGACAGCGAATATATAATGTTTAATTCATTGATTTACAAACCTTACGATGCGTGTCGTCGTATGTCATCACGTTACATCGGCAAGGATTTTCCAAACGATGGAAAAGAAGATTTTGGGCAGCGGGTGGAAGGAAAAGGCGGAAGATAAAAAACGGCCACTCTCCATGAAAAATGAGAAACTACAACTTGTCCGAATCACAAAAAAGCGAAGTCTGAAAACCGGGCGGCTTTCAGACTTCGCTTCATGTCATGTGAATGCTGTTTACTCTGCTACGGAATCGGAAGAGATGGCACGCTGTTTCCTCCGTTCCTCCTTTTTCTCTTTTTGCAGCTTCTTCTTGGTCTCCATTTCCTTAAGAATCTGTTTCAGCGGCTTGACCGTTTCCGGTTCCTCACGCTTGAACCGCTTGAAATAGATATGCTCTATAAACTGCGGAAGCGGCGCTTTCCACGGTTTCTGCCTGTGGTTGTCTATCTTTCCGAGCTTGTCGGGGTTCAATCCCAGTTCACGGGCCATCTGCACCTGTTTGTCGGAAAGGCGGTGGCATTTCTGCGCCACCATCCATTTCTCCAATATCGCTTTTGTCACTGCCATAATCATTCATTTTTTGCAAAGGTACGAATCCTGCCATTATGATAACGATATGGCTATTTGAATTTTATCCGATGATAGTTTCTGAAAATGAAAAGGCACACCGATATCACATCGACATGTCTTCAAAAACTATGACAGCAAAAAGAAACAATTAAACGAATTTATCTATGTTGAAAGCCTCCACCTTCTTGGATGCGGTCTTTCGTTTTGCCAACGGTCTGCCCGATTCATCCAGACATTCGCTGACCAGGCGGTTTACCTTTTCCTGATTACTCAATTTGTCCGTGAGAAAAGATAGTATAACCGTATCGTGCATCTTGTGATGTATGGTAGTGGCTGCACGTATGGCTTTCTCTTCATCTGGATTTTCAGACATCAGCACCTCTGCCACATTGTTTATATCCTCAAAGGTCATGGCTGTGTCAAAATCAGGGTCAGGTTCAGCATCCACAGGAGCCATCAATTCTTCTTTTTCCTCTTGGGTGAGACCTTTTTCTTCCTGTATTACATCATCCGAACCGATTTCCTCATCTTCCTCTATAGGCTCTTTTTCCATAGGTTCGGAACGTGTCGGAGTTTTTCTCGCCACTTCCGGGTCTTCGAGATAGACAATTTTTGTCTTGCCGATTACATCTTCAGTAACAGCAGAAGACGGCTGTGCCGTTTGCCTGTTCTGTGCGTCGGTCTTTTTCCTGCGCCTCGCCTTTTTATTGGCCTCACGTGCTTTTTGTTCCGAAAGTTTCTTCCGATATTTCCATAGATTGATACGGACTATGCGCATCAAACGGTAGGCTTTCTCCCAGATGCCATACATTTCCCGATTGAAGATGAATATCCACAAATACCGGAATATGAAAACCGCACACATGAGTTTTACCGTGAAATAAATTTTTGCTTCCATGGCTACAGGGGTTTATTTATGGATTCCGTGTATAATTCAGACATCTCATCCTCATATTTCGTCAGATGCTCATCAATGATTTTGCTTACATATCCGGACATGGATGTCTCCGGAGCGACAACAGCCAAGAACCGCTTGATGAAAGCATAGCTGTCCCTGTTTATGTAAACCTGGATTCGATTACCTATAGGGTGATTTACCAGATATGTCATGCGATACGATGAATCTTCAATGATTTGAATTGAAGACGTGTTGATGGCATCCTTTAAGGCAGGTGTATAAGCGGTGTCTTCCCAAGTATCCGGTTCCGCTTTGCCGGAAGTTTCAGGCGGAGGAACGTGGACGTGTTTTCCGGTGCTTTTGCTCTTGCGCATTCTTTTGTGAATGAACAATCCGAAACTGCAAACTGTGTAAACGATGCAGGCAATGGCCGCAACGTGAAAGATAATCTGTGTCATGACTAAAATGGTTTTAATGGTTTGTAATATTCTTTATTATACAATTCGTTGATTTCCTCCCAATGCTGCTGGATATGGTCAACGAGGATGTTGCTTATATATCCCGATATGCTCATGTTCGGAGCAATGACCGGAAGGATGCGCTTGATGCATTCGGCCACCTCGCGGTTTATATAGACATGGGAACGGTTGGATGCCGGGATGTTTACCAGATACTTGTCTCTATAGCTACCCGCTTCATCTTTCTTTTTCCGGGATTTTACAGGGGGCGTCTTCTCTGATTGCGTCTCGGTCGGTTCGGTAACTGGAGTAGGTTCCGCATTTTTGACGGGTACGGATTCCTGTCCGGGTTGTTCCGTATTCTCGTTCATGGGTTGCGCCCTGCCGAATACAGGAATATCCCCGACAATGATATTCTTGAGGATATCCTCATTCACTTCCACCTTTTTCTTTGTCATGCGTGTTCCAATTTAAGTTTGACAATAAGCTCCTCCGCCAGTTCCTTCAGACCGCTTCCTTCCAATTGCTTGGGAGGCGGAGGCAGCAGGGTGCAGCGGAAAAAATCACGTTTTGCATGTGTGATTTCCTTCTCGTAACGGCATAAATCGGGAAGTTTGGTGTCAAGGACAGTCAGATGCAGTTCCCTCATGACCTCTGCATAGGATTTGTAAATTTCCACGTTGGTACGTTTTTTCAACTTGTTCCAGAAGAAGAGAATATCCTTGAGCGGCACATCTTTCGTGTTCTTGACATAATCAAGAACCGTCGTGGAAAAAGCGAGCGTGCTCTGCATGATGATAAGGTCGGGAGTGGTGGGAGTCAGGACATAATCCATATTGACGATGGTGCGGAACACCCCCGTGGATTCCACTGTTCCGGGCAAATCCACAAAAATCAGATCATAGTCACCGCTTGCGGCAAGCTTGTCAGCTGCTTCCCTTGCCTTCTCGGAAGTGGCCCCGACAATAGGATAAGCCTTCTTCGGCACACGATTCCATTGCTGCTGTAGCAATTGTTGAAAATAGGCACTGTTGGCAATGGCTTTTTTGTCCCGTTCCCTCATGCGCACGAGGCTGTGCTGTGGAGAGTCGCAATCAATGATTGCCACGTTCAGGTTTTTCTCGAAATGGAGGTAGCTGGAAATTACTACCGTCAAGGCCGATTTCCCGACCCCTCCCTTTTGGTTGCTGACTGCAACGAATAAAGGCTCTTTGCTCATAATCTTTTCTTTTAATGGGTTATTGAATATTTGTCTGTTTCATCCGTCAATCCGTGAACGCTTCCTTCCAACCGACCACGGTATGCTTCATCCGTTATTCCGACCGGTAACTTATCCGTTATCGCATCCTTCCGTTAATGGCTGGTCTGTTGGTCATGACATTCCGATATCTGTCATATCCGACATTGCTTCCACTATCCGGACCGATAACGGAAGCATCAAACAATATGACCATTATACCATTATCGGAAGCGCGGTTTCATCCGTTCACGCTGCAAATAAAAGGGTATTTTTTCATACCAGCATTATGTTTCAAGGGAGGTGACGACCTATGTCATCGTTTGTCATCACGTTACATATAACTCGCTATTTCACAATAGTATATACCGCCGTAACTTTGCACCGACAACGGAACGGACACCGCTGCGGGGCTTTCCCGAAGCCGAAGAATGAGGCCGGAGGGTCAAACACAATTTGACGGAAGGAAAATTCATGTTCAAGCGAACATAGCAAGTTGTGTTTTGAGGCACCCGAAATAAATTCGGGCACTCAAAACAACTTGCCACTCGCCTGACGGCTCGGGAAGGATTCACTCCAAAGTCGTGAATCCGGGACAGAAGATTAGAAACTGAAAATATCAATGCGTATGGAAGAAAACAAGAGGAAAAAATCAAAAAAAGGAGTGGGTAGAAAACCAAAATCCGACCCTGCTGTGCATCGTTATGTAGTGCGGTTGAACTCGGAAGAGAACGGACGTTTTGACATTCAATTCCAAAAATCAGGATTAAAGGAACGCTCCAAGTTTATCAAGACTATGATTTTCGGTAAAGAAATCAAGGTAGTAAAAATCGACAAGGCTACAATGGACTACTACATGCGCCTGACCAATTTTTACCATCAGTTCCAGAGTATCGGCAACAATTACAACCAGACGGTGAAGGCTGTCAAGACCAACTTCGGGGAGAAACGGGCCTACGCCCTGCTCCGCAATCTTGAAAAGGCGACGATAGACCTGGTGCTGCTGAGCAAGCGGATTATCCTACTGACCCGTGAATTCGAGGATGCCTATCTGATAAAGAGGAAAAGGGAGGAGGAATGACATGGTGGCGAAAATCAACAGGAGTGTATCGCTCTACGGGGCGATTACCTACAACCAGCAGAAGGTGGACGATGCCACCGCGCGTATCATTGCGGGAAACCGTATGATTACCGATGTGGCAGGCAATCCGGAACGTGTCATGCAGCAGACCCTTTGGGCGTTTGAGAATTACCTCCTCGCCAACAAGAACACGGAAAAGCCCATCCTGCATATTTCCCTGAACCCTTCTGTGGATGACCGCCTCACGGACGCCCAATTCGCGGAACTGGCAAAGGAGTACATGCAGAAAATGGGGTACGGCGACCAGCCTTATATTGTATATGTACACGAGGACATAGACCGGAGACATATCCATATCGTTTCCACCTGCGTGAACGAGAACGGGGAAAAGATAGACGACGCCTACGAGTGGAACCGCTCGATGAAAGCCTGCCGGGAGCTGGAAAAGAAATTCGGGTTGAAGCAGGTGGAGGACAAGCGGAAGGAGTTGCTGGAGCCGTACATGAAGAAGGCGGACTACCAAAGCGGTGATGTGAAACAGCAGGTTTCCAATATTGTCAAAAGCGTGTTCGGCTCGTATCGTTTCCAGTCTTTCGGTGAGTACAGTGCCTTGCTTTCCTGTTTCAATATCGAGGCGAAACAAGTCAGGGGCGAGTTCGATGGTACACCCTATAACGGCATCGTCTATACCATGACTGACGACACGGGCAAGCCGGTATGCACGCCCGTCAAATCTTCCCTTATCGGAAAACGCTACGGTTATGAAGGGTTGGAAAAACGTATCGGATTCAATGCCCGTGAATATAAGGCAAAGAAATGGCAGCCTAAGATAAGGAACGAAGTGGCGGTTGCCATGCACGAATGCCGTGGAGACAAGGAGGAGTTCACCCGTTTGCTCGCCGGGAAAGGTATTGATGTGGTATTCCGTGAAAATGATGAAGGACGTATCTATGGAGCGACTTTCGTCGACCACAAGAACCGGGAGGTGTACAACGGCTCCCGGCTCAGCAAGGAGTTCTCGGCAAATGCCTTCGAGCGGCTGTTCAACAGTCCGGTCAATATTCCCGATTTGGACGCGCCTGTGCCTGACCTTGACCGGCAAGGCGTTTTCTCCTCCGAAATGGAAAGCTCCATCGAACAGGCTTTTGGAATCTTTGGCATTGACGCCAACGGTCCCGACCTGCAGGAAGAGGCGCTTGCCCGCAGGCTGCAACGCAAGAAGAAAAAGAAACGCCGTTCCCGCGGAATATCCTGATTACAGATTTTATAAACCATTAAAACTATATTCATTATGCAACAAGAAGATGATTTGAGAGGACTGGCCAAGGTCATGGAGTTCATGCGTGCCATATCCATCGTGTTTATTGTCATCCACGTCTATTGGTACTGCTACCGTTCATTCGTGGATATGGGTATCAATATCGGTGTAGTCGACAGGATACTCCTGAATTTCCAGAGGACAGCGGGGCTTTTCAGCAACCTGCTCATCACAAAAGTATTCGCCGTCATATTCCTCGCCCTCTCGTGTTTGGGTACAAAAGGCGTAAAGAATCAAAAGATGACATGGCAGAAAATATATGCCTCTTTCCTTGCCGGACTGGTGCTGTTTTTCATGAACTGGTGGATGCTCGACCTGCCGTTCAGCCCGATGGTCAATGCCGCCTTGTACACGGCAACACTTACAACCGGGTATATCCTGCTGCTGATGTCGGGCGTGTGGATAAGCCGGATGCTGAAACACAACCTCATGGAGGACGTGTTTAACACCGTCAACGAGAGTTTCATGCAGGAGACACGGCTCATGGAGAACGAGTATTCCGTGAATCTGCCGACAAAGTTTGTCTATCAAGGTCGGGAATGGGACGGTTGGATCAATATAATCAATCCGTTTCGTGCTTCCATTGTGTTGGGAACGCCCGGATCGGGAAAGAGTTATGCCGTGGTGAATAATTATATCAAACAGCAGATTTCCAAAGGTTTCGCACTTTATCTATATGATTATAAATTCGATGACCTCTCCGTCATAGCCTATAACGAGTTGCTGAAGAACCTGGATAAATACAAGGTAAAGCCGGAGTTCTATGTGATAAATTTCGATGACCCGAGGCGTAGCCATCGTTGTAACCCAATCAACCCGAAATTCATGGTGGATATCAGCGATGCCTACGAATCGGCATACACGATACTCTTAAATTTGAACAAGACATGGATACAGAAACAGGGTGATTTCTTCGTGGAATCCCCGATTATTCTTTTGGCGGCTATTATATGGTATTTGCGCATCTACCAGGACGGAAAATACTGCACGTTCCCTCACGCGATAGAATTTCTGAACAAGCCGTATGCCGATATTTTCACAATTCTTACCTCGTATCCGTCTTTGGAAAACTACCTTTCCCCGTTCATGGACGCCTGGCAAGGGGGCGCACAAGACCAGTTGCAAGGCCAGATAGCAAGTGCGAAAATCCCGCTTTCAAGGATGATTTCCCCACAGCTTTACTGGGTGATGACCGGCGATGATTTCACACTCGACTTGAACAATCCCGAACACCCTAAAATCCTGTGTGTCGGCAACAATCCCGACAGGCAGAACATCTATTCCGCAGCCCTCGGATTGTATAACAGCCGTATCGTGAAATTAGTGAACAAGAAGGGACAACTGAAGTCTTCCATCATCATAGACGAGCTGCCCACGATTTACTTTCGCGGTATCGACAATCTCATTGCCACCGCACGAAGCAACAAGGTGGCGGTCTGTCTCGGATTCCAGGACTTCTCTCAGCTGACACGTGACTACGGTGAAAAAGAGGCGAAGGTGATCCAAAATACGGTAGGTAACATCTTCAGCGGGCAGGTTGTGGGAGAAACGGCCAAGAACCTTTCAGAACGCTTCGGCAAGATACTCCAGCAGCGACAGTCCATCTCCATCAACCGTCAGGACACCTCCACATCCATAAACACGCAGATGGATTCCCTCATTCCGGCATCGAAAATCGCCAACCTCTCACAGGGCACGTTCGTGGGTAGCGTGGCAGACAACTTCGGGGAAGAGATTGACCAAAAGATTTTCCATGCCCGCATTATTGTCGATAACGAAAAGGTGGCGGCTGAGACCAAAGCCTACAAGAAAATTCCCGTCATCAACGAGTTCAAGGATGCGGATGGCAACGATATCATGCAACAGCAGATAGACCGAAACTATTCCCAGATAAAAGCGGACGTGGTGCGGATAATCGAGGATGAGATAACCCGTATAAAGAACGACCCTGATTTGAAACACCTGATACCACAGGAAGAAAATGACAAGGATAATGAATAGCCATTGAAAGGCCGCTTTTTTATTTTAGCCTGCAAAGGTCGTCCCGTGCCTTTTGGATTGAGCAAGGTCGAGCCCTACGGGTTTTCGGGAAAATCTTCCGCGCTCCGCTTGCGGTATTTTCCCGAAAAGCCTTGCACAATCCGGCACGGAACGGTAAGGCAGGCAAGAAATAAAATACCGGCTCGCCGGTCGGAATTGTTTAACTAAAAAACAAGTTATGAGCAATACAAGAGTAGTCAATATCCGCAAGGAATATCTGGATCGCATGGAAAGAAATACAGAAGCAATCACCATTGACAAGACCTATTGGAAAGGGGTAGCTTATCCAATCAGGGAAATTCAGGTCGGCAATGACATTTTCAGGGTGTCAGTAAAAAGCCTGTACGATGAGTTGGTGAACGATATGCGTAACGGCATTTATGAGGCGATGGAAGCGAATGAGGAGATTGACGGATATTGCACGGATGAGGAACTATGCACACTGACCGATGATGACCTGTACAAAATGTGCTGTTGAAACAAAATGAAATTCAAACAATAAAAAATTAAAGGACATGAAAAAGAGGAGCAACTTCACACCGATGAAAAGATTCCATGAGATTCTTGACAATTACGGTCTGAAACTGATGGAAGTGGGAACCAACCATCTAAGAGTATTCTTTGGCAACCGGAAACTGTTCGACTACTATCCGCTGAGAATGAAATTGTTTGATTACCGACAGTGGCAGCAACTGACCTATTCGTCGGTCATGGACGGTGCGGACAAATGGGAAACGGAACTGGAAGACATCATCAACAATCTTATGGTATCACAGCAATAAACATCGACATTATGAACAAGGAAAACAGACAGACGCTCGTTTGGGACAACATTCCCGAATGGGCAATTTTCGCATTGGAGTACGGCATCGAGGAAGAATTGTTTCTGCCGAATGAGGATTTGGAGATGATAAGCCGGTTCATCGGCGAGAATTTCCCGAATGGCTATACGATGAGTGTGGATTGGGAATCATGCACGGAGTTCAACCCACATCCGGCATTCGGGAAATCGTGCAAGACTTACAAGGTGACTTTTGTAACAAACTAAAACTACCTGCTATGAGAAAGATAACATTAAGCGAATACAATTCCATCCCGAAGGATTACCGAGGGATCTGGACCGTGGAGCGTTGGGACTTGCCGAATTGGGCGGAAATACGCGAAAAACACATGGGAAAGCGCACCATGATGGTATATGACAAGGGAACATGCCTGCTGGTGGAAGGACTCGGATTTGAAATCGTGGATGATAGTGCCTGGAAAAAGGCGGATGAAGTCAAGAAGGAAATAGGTAGTCATTTCCTGAAATTCTACTGTGAGCAGGGACGTGAACCTCATTATGCGGACTGCACTATCCGGTGGTGCGACACGCTGGAAACGGAAGAAGTGAGGATTGCGCTGGCTATGGATTCCGACAACGAAAAGGACGATGAGATATTCTTCTACTGCGACAGCTTGGAAGATTTGAAATCACTGGCGGACAAGGGCAAAGAGGATTTCATCATAGCCGGATGCATTGGTTTCGGGATATACGAAGAACTGTTACTAACAACTTAAAAACATCGGATATGAGAATCGAATGTCAGGGACATTATGAAAAGACCGTCAAGTATGCTGAGAGCATCGGTGACGAAACGCTGAATAAATGTATCGAGCGGCTCAAGCAATGGGAAGCCAATTCCAATGGCAGGTGCGAAATAGAATTGTACTATGATTCCTCGCCATATTCATTCGGTTTCGCAGAAGTGGCGAAAGATGGGACAAAAGGTGTTGTCGGAGGGCTGCTCTATCATGGCAAGCCGGACCGATCCTTTGCCGTAATGATTGGAGGACCGTTTCACGGGTGGAGCATACACACCTAAATTGTATAGTACCATACACAGTATTGAGTCAAAAAAGTGCAGAGGTAATCAGTTTATGATTACCTCTGCACTTTTTTGACTCGCTTTATTTTTAATGGCTGTTTCATGATTTCAAAAATCAGAAAACCAAAAATTCTTATTAACGAAATTAAAATTCAATTTTTGCAGAAAAACCACAAAATTCAACTATTAAATTCCTATATAGCAAATTTAGGTAACAGCAATATCTCTTTCTCGGGTGTGACTTTGATGGAAATGACTTGGGTAGGTTCCAGTTGGCAAGGTAGCAGTTTCATTTCACCAGATTGAATCAAAAGCGCATTGTCATTTAATTCACGTCCAAGTTTTTCTTCCCAATCATATATGACGAACATTCCCTTTCTAAAAAGTTCAACCCCGTCTTTGCTGTTTGTCACAATCAAACCATCTTTGCCAAACCTGACAGACCAGTCACAGCCATGTTCTTTATATTCAAATGTGCTGTCATAACTGACGGTTTCCTTGCCAATCAGCCTGCCGATAAGGATATCCACATTTGTATATGGATTTCTGTTGTAAACAGGTTCTTCCGTGTTCGCGTCACTTTCAGCCCTTAACCTGCAAGCATTGACCATCCCTTTCAACAGATTATCCTTGACAAGAGGGAATGTTGATTCTGAAGATTTGGTTTCCTGCCAATATCCTTGTTTTCTTGCGTAACCGTTTATGCAGTTCTTGCCGCCACAGTCTTTTTCGGGCTCTTTTCCAGTGCCGCATTCAAATATGTGTTTCTTGCCCCGGATCTTTTCCCCGCATTCCGTCTCATTGAAACAATAGTAAATGTACTCAAAATGGAGAAGCAGATAATATTCAAAGCTGCGGCTGGAAAATGCGATATTGACTTTCTTCCCGTCAATTACCTTATCGGCTTCAGCCAAGGCTTCTTCATGCTTCGGATGCTTGTCTTTGTCATAGACAGCCCAAGATTCGTCAACCCCTTCCGACAAGATTTGCCGTGCGTACAAGACCCACTTTAACGGTGGGGCTCCGGTTATTACCACATCTTCAGCGGCGTCTTTCCCTTCTGTCTTGATTTTGCGCTTTTTCCCTTTGTAACTGCCTCTGGGGGAATTATCCGTTTCTTCATCCTGTGGAATGTGAGGTTGTGGAATGGTGCGGACATCCATGCCGTCATTGTCTTTACAATACAGGTCGCACAGGCTCGTAAAGAATAGCGGCTCGGTCTTGTCCCCTTCGCACACTATCCTGATTACATAGTTGCTGTGACGTGTATTTTCGTTATTTCTTGCCATCCTCCACAAAGAGTTTTTCCAATGATTGCAATGAAGGCACTCCTCCAAATTTGTTGTTCAAATACCATTTGGCAAACAGGGTATCTTCCCTCACATCATCAAAGTCCGAAAGTGTGAACATTTCCGATACGCCGAACTTGTCTTTCTCCGTAAACCAGACCTGGTCCTTACGGATGGTATTTTGGTCAAGAAGGTTTACATCATGCGTAGTGAAAACCAACTGCGCATCCTTCTTGTTTATCCGTCCATTCCTGAATATATCAACAATCAACTGTGTAATGTAAGAGTGAAGACCGGAGTCCATCTCGTCCACAAAGAACGGACTGCCACTCTGCAACGCCTGCAATATATGGCAACCGATGATGAACAACGCCCTTGTTCCAAAGGATTCCTCCTTCAATGGCAAATCAGTCTTTCCGATGTTTTCGCCATCCTTGTATAACCCATGCTGGCTTGTTACTTCCACATCGCCGCTTCGCTTTTCCAATTGAAAATCTGCCAGTCCGGTATCCGCGAAAGCCAGAAATTCAGCAAGCATCTTCTTGTTGTCAGGACGGGAATAGAGCCACCTGAGTATTTCCTTGTCTTCCCCAAGTACGGTATCTTCATGGAAACCGTTGGAAATAACCATATCCGCCAAATACTTTGCGGCATTGGTTATAGGCTCGCAGGGCGTATCCTTCAAGAACTTTGAAATCAACAGCTGGTTCTTGAATACGTTGAACGGTTTGGACGTGGAAAGACTTGAACCGAACTTGATGGTGTCCGATTCCTTATCCTTCGGACGCAATGTGCGTTCATAAAGTAACGTCTGCTTGCCGTTAGGATAGGATATCAATGACTCAGATTCGATTTGCAGTCTGGAAAAACAGACTTCATACTTATACCTTACTCTTTGTGCAATAAACTCCATAGAAAATTCTATCGGTGCGTCTGCCGTTGCACTGTCGAATTTGAAAGGCTGGTACAAAGCGATATCTTCACCGACACGGTTATCCAGATTCAATACCCAACGCCTGAAACCGTACAGGAATTTTATAATGTTGGTCTTTCCTGAAGCGTTGGCACCAAAAATCAAGGAAATTTTCAATGCCTTTTTGTTACCCTCCGCTTTAGTTTCAACCTCACACAGATTTTCGACCTTTGCTTTTGAAGAGGTCGGTTCGGTTGTAAACGAGCATGTGCCCTTGAACGAACGATAATTCTTAAATTCTAAGTTTAATATCATAATTCTGCTACTTTTCTGCAAAAATAGCGTTTTAATTTCTTATAGACAACTTTTTTATCCGATTTTTGCGGATAATCCGTAAAAATAAGACTTAAATTTTGGATGTTCATTTCTAAGCCATGTTCATTAAAAATGAATATGAAAAGTACCGCTTCCATGCAATGATTATGCGAAAGTAATGATTTTCTGACTATTTATATGCACCCGTTACACTTTTCCATATCATGCAAGAGCTTGTTTCCATATTCTTCTATAAATAACCATCCTAAGTCACGCTTCACTCCCTAAGTCCCTTTGAGAAGATAACTCGGAGGACGATACCTTTCACGTTCAGGCCTCCGGTTTTCGTGCAAAAAATTCCCTACGGTAATTTTTCTTCGAAAAAACGTTCCGGTATCGCCGTCCGAGTTGGGTAAAAAGGTCGGGACTTAGCAAGCGAAGCGACCTACGACGCATAGAACAAGGTCAAGACAAAACCTGACGGGAGTACTTTATAAAATTCAGACCGTCCCAATTGGGACATCTATCCTATCATAAATCCTTTTCTTTTCGGCCGCCTGTCTTATGAGAAATACAAGGAAGTAGGGACAAAAGCAGCTCGCTCTCAACTCTACATAATACAGGTTTTCTTTTTCCCTCTTCGTCCCTTTCCCTGCTTCGGTTTCTCTCTGCCTTCCCGTACCTTGTGGCCCGCCCTTTTCCCTCTGTTTTTTCCCTTTTTCGTTTTCGTGCTGTCACCCTGCGGTGAAACGTGATGACAAGTGATGTAATGTGTAGTTCAACTAATTATAAATCAATTATTTATCAAATTTTGCTATATATATTTGCGGTGACAATAGTAGTTATCAACTCTAAAAACTCAAAGTTATGGCAAAGAAAAATGTTAGGGACGAACCCCTGAAGCCGCAAGTGACCGAGAACGAACAGATGAGTGACATCGTGTTCATACTCGACAAGATGGAACTGATTTTACAGGCGGTGTCAAAAATCGGAAAGGACGGCAAGTACAGCACTGTTCCGGCGGACAAGGAACACAGCAACTCCTTCCTGAAAATCGACCGGTACGCCAACATGTTCGAGAATTTCGTGAAGAACTTCTGGAGCCAGCTCAAAGACCCGACCCGTTTCGGCATCCTCTCCGTAAGGGAGGACACGCTGGACAATCCGGAAGTAAAGCAGGCCATCGAGGATCTCGCCGCCGGAAAGCAGACAAAAGCCGTGGAAGACTTCCTGAAAAAATATGAAGTTGTTCCACGCGACAAGGAAAACCAAAGTATCAACAATCAAAATCAAGAAGAAATGGCAAAGAAAAATGAGACACAGCAGCAGGCCGCACAGGGTGACGGCACGCAGCAACCCAAGTACCGCTACAACGAGTCCATGATCAACTGGGAAGAACTGAAGAACTTCGGCCTCTCCCGTGAATACCTCATGGAGCGTGGACTGCTCGACCAGATGCTGAAAGGTTACAAGACCAACCAGGTCGTGCCTATCAGCATGAACTTCGGTTCCGCCGTACTACGAACCGATGCACGCCTGTCGTTCCAGCAATCCGTGGGAGGTCCTATCGTATTAGGCATCCACGGCATCCGCCAGAAGCCCGAACTCGAACGCCCGTATTTCGGTCACATCTTTTCCGAAGAGGACAAGAAGAACCTGCTGGAGACGGGCAACATGGGGCGTGTGGTGGAACTGAAAGGACGCAACGGCGAGTACATCCCTTCTTTCATCAGCATCGACAAACTCACCAACGAGGTGGTCGCCATGCGAGCGGAGAACGCCTTCATACCGAAAGAAATCAAGGGCGTGAAACTGACTGAGCAGGAACAGAATGACCTGCGTGAGGGCAAAAAGGTATTCATCGAGGGGATGATTTCCAACAGCGGCAAGGAGTTCGATGCCCATATCCAGGTCAATGCCGAGCGCAGGGGTATCGAATACATCTTCGAGAACGACAAGCTCTTCAACCGTCAGTCGCTGGGTGGCGTGGAACTTACCAAGCAGCAGATTGAAGACCTCAACGCGGGCAAGGCCATCTTCGTGGAAGGTATGGAACGCAAGGACGGCGAACTGTTCTCCTCGTATGTCAAGCTGGACGAGGCCACGGGCAGACCCTCCTACACGCGCTACAATCCCGATTCCCCGGAGGGAGACCGCGAGATATACATTCCCAATGAAATCAACGGTGTGAAAATCACCGCCGAGGAACAGCAGCAACTGCGCGAGGGCAAGGTCATCTTCCTCAACGACATGGTGAACCGCAAGGGCGAGGAGTTCTCCTCCTTCATCAAGGCCGACCTGGAGACGGGACGCCTGAGCTACTCACGCACACCGGACGGCTTCGAGCAGCGTGCCGAGTTCAAGATACCGGAAAAGGTATGGGACGTGAAGCTGACCCGGAACCAGCGTGCCGACCTCCAGAGCGGCAAGGCGGTACTGGTCGAGGGCATCAAGGGCTACGACGGCAAGACCATCTCGCAGTATGTCAAGGCTAACTTCAACCAGGGCAGGCTGGACTTCTACAACGAGAACCCGGACCGCAAGCGCGATGCCTCGCAGCGCAACGTAGTGGCGAACGCCCAGAAGCAGGGACAGGAACAGACTGGCCGCAAGTCCAAGGGGGCAAGCATAGCCTGAGCATGAATCAAAATGAATGTCAAATCAAAAAAAGCTGGAATATGAACGTGAACAATAAAAACAACACGCCATTCAAGGCGGAAGACGTGAACTGGGAAGAACTCGCGGGAATCGGTATCCTGAAGGACGAACTGGAAATGTCGGGGGAACTTGACACACTGCTCAGGGGAGAAAAGACGAAAGTGATGTCACTCAGCCTTGTGCTGCTGGGCGTGGACGTGGTGATGGACGCCACCCTGCAACTGGTACGCAAGGACGGCGAGGCACTGATTGAAATCCTCGGTGTCAAGCCGGTGGCATGACAAACGCCTATCCATTATAACAAGTAAAATATGTCAAACCGCCGTTTCCCGTTCTCCGGTTCCGGTAGCGGGAAACGGCTTAAATTTTATCCGAACATGAAAGCAATCATAGCAGAAAAACCGAGTGTCGGCATGGATATAGCCCGTGTGGTCGGGGCTACCGACAAAAAAGACGGCTACTGTACAGGCAACGGCTATATGGTCACATGGGCGTTGGGACACCTTGTGTCGCTCGCCATGCCCGGCGCGTATGGCTACACGAAAACCTCCGCCGAAGACTTACCGATGCTTCCTGACCCGTTTCGTCTGGTGTCCCGCCAGGTCAGGACGGACAAAGGGATGGTGACGGACATCGCCGCCGCCAAACAACTGAAAGTCATCGACAGCGTGTTCGACCGGTGCGACAGCATCATCGTGGCTACCGACTGCGCCCGCGAAGGGGAACTTATCTTCCGCTGGATCTATTCCTATCTGGGCTATACCAAGCCGTTCCAACGCCTGTGGATATCCTCACTCACCGACGAGGCCATCCGCGAGGGTATGGCGAACCTCCGGGACGGCAGCGACTACGATAGTCTGTATGCCGCCGCCGACTGCCGGGCAAAGGCGGACTGGCTGGTGGGCATGAACGCGAGCCGTGCGTTGGCGGTAGCCTCCGGCTCGGCGAACAACTCCATCGGCCGTGTGCAGACCCCGACTCTCGCCATGGTCTGTGCCCGTTTCAAGGAGAATCGGAATTTCGTTTCCGCCCCTTACTGGCAACTGCACCTCACGCTGAAACGGCAGGACGCGCACCGTATGTTCATCCACACGGAAGATTTCAAGGAGAAGGATGCGGCAGAGGCGGCATACCGGAAAGTCACTTCCAATTCTTTGGCGACAGTCACCAAGGCGGAACGCAAGAGGGCTTTCCAACAGGCCCCGCTTCTATATGACCTGACTTCCCTTCAAAAGGACTGCAACGTCCATTATGACCTGACAGCGGACAAGACCCTCTCCATCGCACAGTCACTATACGAGAAAAAACTGGTTTCCTATCCGAGGACAGGGAGCCGTTATATCCCCGAGGATGTCATGCGGCACATTCCTTCCTTGTTGGAGAAAGTGACCACCCTGCCGGAATTCAAGGAATACGGGCAGTCTTTCGACCTGTCCAGTCTGAATACCCGCAGCGTGGACGACACGAAAGTGACCGACCATCACGCCCTTATTGTTACGGGTATCACACCCGAAGGGCTCTCCGAGGCGGAATCGACCGTTTACACCCTGATAGCCGGAAGGATGCTGGAATCGTTCTCGCCACCCTGCGAGAAGGAACTGCTGGTCATGGAATGTACCTGCGAGGGAATGGCGTTCCGTTCCCGCTCTTCTTCCATCGTCAGACCGGGCTGGCGCGGCGTGTTCGCCAGAAAGGAGGACAGGGAGAAGGACGAGCCGGAACGTGACGGGGGAACGGCGGAGTTTGCCGAAGGCGAGGCCGTTCCGGTCATGGGGCATGGATTGGCGCAGAAGAAGACCCTGCCCAAGCCGCTGTACACGGAAGCCACCCTGCTGGCTGCGATGGAGACCTGCGGGAAAAACATCACGGACGAACAGGCGAAGGAAGCCATCAAGGATTTGGGTATAGGCACGCCCGCCACCCGTGCCGCCATCATCACCACCTTGATCAAGCGTGACTATATCGCCCGCTCCGGCAAGAGCATCCTCCCGACCGAAAAAGGGATGTATATCTATGAGGCGGTGAAGGACATGCGCGTGGCTGACGTGGAACTGACCGGAAGCAGGGAGAAGACCCTGGCGCAGGTCGAGGGGCATACCCTCGGTACGGAGACCTTCATGCAGTCCATCCGGGATTACACCCGCAGGGCAACCGCGGAGATCCTGCGCCTGGAGTTTCCGACCATGCAGGAAAAGTCATTCACCTGCCCCAAGTGCAAGACGGGGAAAATCATCCTCCGTTCCAAAGCGGCCAGGTGCGACCATGCCGGGTGCGGGCTGCTGGTGTTCCGCCGCATACTGAACAAGGAACTGACCGACACCCACCTGGAGCAGCTTTTCTCCTCCGGCACCACCAGACTCATCAAGGGGTTCAAGGGGAAGAAAGGCGTACCGTTCGATGCCGCCGTCACTTTCGACGCTGAATACAACACGGTATTCTCGTTCCCGAAAAACGGGAACGGAAAGAGAAAATAACACCGTCATTCCAATTCGCGGGCAAAGGTAGCGCACCGCCTTTTTCCACCGGCAAGGTCAGGCCCTCCGGGTTTCGGGGAAAATCATCCTCGCACCGCTCCGGTATTTTCCCTCGAAAACCTTGCCTGTGGAGGCGGTACGCATCCCGGCCCTTGAAATTGGAAAAGACTGTTTCACCCGTTAATACCGGAATGTCATGAAAACAAGGGAATATATCGACAAGATTCAAGCGAACAGATGGGTACGGACCATCGCGTTGGGCATTGCCGCCTTCATCGTGTTCAGTTATATGTACACACGGGGCATATCCCCCGTGTGGGCTGCGGTTGCCATCGTATGCTTCAGGGGATTTTTCAGGTTCCTCTACCGGATAGCCTGCCTTTTAGTGGCTGCGGCCATACTTTTCTGCATACTCAGTTTTCTGGTATCCTAACGATATTTGGCCATGGAACATAATTGCCATACACACTCATGCGGAACCTTACAGAACAGGGCTGTCCTACCGGACGGCTCTTTTTGTTTCCCGCCTTCTGTGGAACCGGAAACCATAGCGACAGGAATAAAAGAAAAAGGGATGAAAACACAGACTTGGCAGACCGGAAACTACCGGGCAAAGTTGGCAAATGCCTTTGTTCGGACGGCAAGGTCAAGCCTTGCGGTTTCGGAAAAAATCATCCTCGCCGGGGGCTTGCGGTATTTTTCCCGAAAACCTTGCCTTACCGAAGGCATCTGCCGTCGGGCCCTTGTAGTTCACGGGCTGCCAAAGCCCGAATATTCACAATTAAAAATAAAGAGTCATGAATCAAGCATTTATCACAAGCGCACCGCCAGCTCCCATGAGGATGCCCATGCCGGTAACGAGAAGAAAAAGAGCGGTGGAACCAGAACCTGCCGTCAAGTTCCCGCCACGGGGAACGACAGGACCGGTACACATCTCCACCCTGCTGAACCCGATTCTGGAAATATGCCACCATCCCGACAGGAACAGGCTGCTGGCCAAACTGTTCAGTGAAGAATAAAACCGAGTAATCACTTTTAATACATCAAGATTATGTTTTTTACAGCAATCCACCAGATGATGACCGAAGGCGTGGATCTCACGCTCGTCATCCGCAAAGCGAACGGACAACTGACAGTATCCATGCTGCCGAAGTCAAACGGGCTCAAGGATGAAGCCCAGCACCACCTCGTACCCCTGACCGTCAGTGGGCTGCCGCAGGAACTGGATGCCGGCTTCCTGCAAGCCGTCACACGTCCTATACAGAAGACGGCCGGATTGATTTCCAACATGGCGCAATTCGAGGCGCAGGCAGAGAAGGCCGCATCCGAGAGCAAGGCGGCAAAGGAAACCAAAGCGAAAGAGACGAAGGAGGAAAAGGAGAAGCGCGAGAAGTACGAGAAGCACTTCAAGAAAGCGGAGGAACTGATCGCTACCAAGAACCACAAGGAGGCGGTTACCGCACTCGGACAGGCACGTCTTTACGCCAAACCGCAGGATCAAAAGAAGATTGACGAGATGGTGACGGAACAGACAAAGGCGATGAACAAGGGCAGCCTGTTCGAACTGATGGATGAACCGGCCCCACAGCCACAACAGCCGCAGGCACAACCGGCAACGGCGCCAATCCTACAACCACGGCAGGCTCCACAATATCCTCCGCAACCGCAGGCGCAGAGACCGATGGCAACGCAGGCTCCCGGCGGACAGCAGAGACCGGCAGCCAGCCCTCAGCAACAGCAGGCGATGTGGCCGCCACAACAGCCACCGCAAGGGCCGGGACAATATTACGCCCAGCCACAGCCCTACATGGGACAGCAGCCCGTGCCGCAACAGGCTCCACAACCCGCGCACGAGGGATACCAGGGGACACATTGGCAGGAGCCGGTACAGCACCCGGAAGAACTGGTCCCGCATTACCATGCCGGAGAGGATGAGCCCAATTACCGTCCGGAGGACTACGAGGGGTATCCCGATTTCCCGCAGTCCATGTTAGAAAATCATGTCTCACAATATCAAACAGTATAAGATTATGGCACTCGAAGTAACAGGAATGACACGTTCATTCACATTCAAGAAAGGCAGCGGAATGGTAACGCTCGATGACCCCAACCCGTCGGACAGCCCCGAAATGGTCATGAGCTATTACTCCAACTTCTACCCGGAGCTGACAACGGCAACGGTACACGGACCGGTCATCAAGGACGACAAGGCCGTGTACGAGTTCAAGACCACCATCGGGACGAAAGGATAGGAAGCATGAAAAAAGAACGAAAGAAAAAGGACAACAAGAAAAGTAAACCATGTGTACCATTGGACGAACAACAGTCAAGGCAGCTGGCGAGGCTCATCATCGGCCAGACACAAAGGCATGTACGGTACGGCGTGAACAGGGAAGAACGGATTACGGCTCCAAGCGGAGCCGTAATTCTTTTCTAAGCACAGCCTTGATACCGCTGGCGCAGAAGAGTCTTGCCGTGGATTGTTACGATGGCTGCAAATATGGCAAGATAAACGTAATCACGCGGGACAACTACGAATTCCTGCGTGATTCGTATTTCAGATATTCCCTGCTGTTGCAGAAAGAAGGCGTACACACGCCCGGGAACAGTGTCGGGGAAGGCATCGCCAATCTGTACGATGAAATGAACACGCTTGTCGGTGACGAACTGCATGTCAATATCGAGCAGGAAGGCGGCAGGCTTTTCTTCCGGCTGTGGAAATACCACAAGTGGGGAAGTTTCACGCTGTACTACTTCCCGGTGAAGTTTCTGGAGTCGCTCAATCCCGTTTTAAGGAGAATCGCTGTCACGTTTCTCCACAATCTGATGGAAGCCAACGGCATCGGCACTTTCTGGGATGACTATGAAGCGGATTTCATGTTTGAGATACTCTCGGAGGATGACGGCAGTGATCCGGCGGACAGGAAAGAACGCATGAAGCTGTTGGACTCTTATCAGGAGGGGAAAATCGGCAGGCTGCTCAAACGGGTGGAAACGAAATCCTACTACAAGAACCTGCCGAAAGCGCTTGAGGCATATACACCACAAAACGGGTTTGAACAGCCTTTGGTCGATGCGATGAAGCGTGGTATTCCTTTCCTGACACCCGAACGGGGCATCATGCAATACGGTTATGACACTTACTACTCTGAAAATCCGGACTTCCATCCGATGTACCTGCAACAGCAGATAAGGGTCGTATATGATATCAACGACATTGTATCCGACTATCTCGTTGACTATTACAATTCCTATAGCAGGGAGACCTACGACATCACTCCGGTGACTGTCCGCGACTTGTCGCCTGATACCGAAGAACTGTTCTGTATGGATGATTACCCGGAACGGTTCTTCCGGTGGGCGGACGAATTCATATCTTTAATCAGTTGAATTATGTTGGAAACGAATGAACTTACCAAAAAACTGAGGACACTGCTCCATCCAAGGGCAGTGTTGATTGCCTATTCAGGCGAACAAGACAACTCCTATGCCTCTGACAACAGCTATTTTGTCGAGATAAGGGACATAGACGATAACGGCATGATGGGAGAAGGCCGTCCCGTCACGGTGGATTTCATGAATGAGCTGGTGCGCGGTTATTCCGAAAGCCACAGTACCACGCCATACGGCAGGATTCCGCCCAATATGCTGTGGTACGACCCGCGCAAGGGAAGCGAGAAATATATCTGGTACAATCCCCCGCAGAAACGGATGATGTTCTTCAAGGAATCACTCCAGATGGAGAACGCGAAATATAACCTGCCGGGAGTCATTTACGTGGCCGGTGGAGATTCGTTGAGCATCTACGCCTACAAGGACAAGAAGCTGACGGAAAAGACGGATCTTTATGCCGCACCGTTCTTCAACGTGACGGGGGCGAACGTCTGTCTGGGATCCGCGAAAATAGACAAGCCGAGAGACCTGACCTACAAGAACCTGCTGGAGTATTGGGAGAAGAAGTTCTGGCTCACGGAGTTCTCACACTTGGGCGGTGGGGGCAACCCGACTAAATCCAATCTGGTATTGGTAACGAAAGTGGCAAAGGACAAGCCTTTCAACCTCGACGAACTGAAACCTTTGAATAATTTGAAACTGAAAGACATATTGAAATGAAAAGAGTACACTACATAGACAACTATCTGCTGAACCCGCAACACCCGGTCACGGTGAACCTGATCGGCGCGGGAGGAACCGGCTCACAGGTGCTGACTTGCCTGGCTCGGCTGGATGTGACACTGCGGGCACTCGGACATCCGGGGCTGTTCGTCACGCTCTACGACCCGGACATCGTGACGGATGCCAACATCGGCCGCCAGCTTTTCGGCAGTTCCGACTTGGGGCTGAACAAGGCACAATGCCTGGTTACCCGTGTGAACAATTTTTTCGGCAACGACTGGAAAGCGGTGCCGGATATTTTCCCGACCGTGCTGAAAGATGCCAGACGGGACGATATAGCGAATATAACGATCACCTGTACTGATAATATCAAATCCAGGCTCGACTTGTGGAATGTGCTGAAAGCCGTACCCGCCTCGAATTATCGTGATTACGAGACACCGCTTTACTGGATGGATTTCGGGAACACGCAAAACACAGGGCAGGTTGTGTTGGGAACCATACCCAAGAAAATAAAACAGCCCGCGTCCGAGCTTTATAAGGCCGTGGACTCGTTGAAAGTCATTACCCGTTTCGTGAAATACGCAAGGGTGAAGGAGGCAGATTCAGGGCCGAGCTGCTCCTTGGCGGAGGCGTTGGAAAAGCAGGACTTGTTCATCAACTCCACGCTGGCACAACTCGGCTGCAATATCCTGTGGAAGATGTTCCGTAACGGGATGTTGGAACATCACGGGCTGTTCCTTAATTTAGAAACGATGAAAGTGAATCCGATAATGATATAACTTGTTTAAAAGAGGATGAGCCAAATGCAAATTTTGTAAGAATCAAATTTAAACGAACATAATTTCACTTTACGCACATGTTAATAATTACCTGTCAATCCATTCTTTAAGCCTCTGCGCCTTTTCCTTGCTCACTTGTATTTCCGTCTTCGGATAACCTTTCAAACGGACAATCAACTTTCCTCCAAAATAATTACCGAGGAACAAAACGTGCTCTACATTGATGATATATTGGCGGTTTGCCCGGAAGAAATAGTCGGGATTCAGTTGGTGTTCAAGTTCATCCATTGACACATTGACCACTTCGGAAGTGCCGTTGTTGAGACGGAGGTATACCGTCTTGTTTTCTGTTTCGATGTGGTTGATGTCCGAAACGCGTACGGTCTTATATCCGTCACGGTAAGGAAGCAGGAAACGCTCCCGATAACGGAACTTGTTCTTCTGTAAGGCATCGAAAAGCTGCTGTAGGTTTTCGTCGGTATAATTCTTACCGGCTTTGGCCGCCTTGTCAATGGCCGCTTCAAGTTCATCCGAATCCAACGGTTTCAGAAGATAGTCGAAACTATTGAACTTGAATGCCTGTACCGCATATTCGTCGTATGCGGTGGTAAATATGATGGGTACGGTTGCCGGGGCATATTTGAGAGCCTCGAAACTCAGGCCGTCAGCCAGACGGATATCCGCAAGGATGAGGTTTGTGGTTTTGCCGGATTGAAAGAATTCGACCGTCTCTTTGATGCTGGCAAGAGGGCCTTCGACAATAAATGTTCTGTCAATGTCGTTCAGCAGCCTTATGAGGCGTTTGGCATTGCGTGGCTCGTCTTCAAGAATCAGTATGTTCATAGGGGATGGTGTTTTTTATGATGGGCAGACTTACCGAATAGAAGTTTTCGGCATTCTCTATCTTGACCTTTTTATCACAAAGTAAAGCATATCGTTCTATGATATTTTTAAGTCCTAAACCGGTTGATTCGATTGGGGACATCAAAGGTCGTTTCAGGTTGCAGACGGTTATGTAATCATCGGACAACTTTATGTTGATAACCAACGGATGTTCAGATGAAAAGCTGTTGTGTTTTATTGCGTTTTCTACAAGAAGCTGCAATACAGCCGGAGGAAGAAAACCTTTGCATTGTCTGACGCCCGGACTTACTTTTGCAATGACACCTTCGTCGTGACGCACCTTCATCAAGTACAAGTATGAATCAAGAAACTTGATTTCGTCCGCGACAGGTATCAGGTTCCGGTCCAAGTTGGTGATGATGTATCGGTATACTTTCGACAGATTGCTCAGGAATTTTTCGGCAAGTCCGCTATCCTCCTCAATCAGCTCCAGCAGGTTGTTGAAGTTGTTGAACATGAAATGCGGATTGATTTGCAGTTTCAGGGAATTGAGCTGTGACTGCAAGGCTATCTCCTTTTCTTTCATCAGTGCCATTTCAAGTGCCTGTTTCTCGTCGCGTGCCTTGATGTAAGACTGAAGATAGAACGTGTTGGCATAGACGCTTGACAAGAATGTGGAAATCATGGCAAAAGTATATGCGCCTTTCATGTTGAGGAGCTCGTCAAGAAGCCCGTTGCCGTTTTCACCCCATAAGAAGTTGAACAAAGAAATCATGCCGAATGCGACAACGTTGTTCAGGGTAAAAAGGCAGGAAGCATAGACAATCACCCACACATAAGATGTCCTAAATGGCAATACCCTAAAGACCAAAAAGGAAAATCCTAAAGAGATGTAGGTAAACAGCATACACAACAGATAATCGATGATATAATCGGCTATTGCCATCTCCGGTAATTGGCCGGCGGTTTCATCATCGAGTATAAACCACAGAATGAGGTAGAACATATAGGAAACGGTTGATAACAACAGACCGTTCTTCCAATTCATTATTTTCATATTCTCTTTGGTCATAGCGGATGCAAAGTTACTTCATATTCCGCAAAAATAGGGCTTTACATCTATAGTTGATAGGATAAAACCGACTGAAACGGATAAAATCACCCTTGAAGTGATGAAAATGAATGTTGAAACGAATGGAGTTGCATTTTATGTTTGCCGAAATACCACTTAGAAAATCTGTTTTTCAAAATAAACTGCCTATTTGGGCGGTTCAGATATAAATTTATCCGTTTCAGTCAAATTTTACTGTTATAGCCAAAGCAACACGGGTAATTTTGCATCCATATAGGGTAAATATCACATGATTAAGTCTGAATCAACCAAATTTGAAAGAATAGATTTAGATAGTATTTTTCGGAGATACTATGGGTCAGTAGAAAATTAGTGGGGGAACTCTTTTCAGGTTCGCAAATTATCCCGTACTTTGCGGTATGGAAAATGAATACTTGAACATGCTGGCCCGTATAGTACTTCCGGCACAGATATTAGATTACTTCACCATAGCCGGTGTTTCCCAAACCTCCACGGAGATCCACATCAGCCTTGACGAGAAGATGAGTTCTGAATTGTCCTCCAATGTTCACTTCGAGTCAAAGGGCTTTATGGAACCGGTAAACGTCACAGACTTCCCCATAAGAGACCACAAGGTCATCCTCCGTATAAGACGCAGGCGTTGGACGGACATCCGTACGGGCAAGAGCTTCAGTCTTCCGATAGACCTTGACGTGGTGGCCAAGGGAACCCGTTACTCCAAGGAATTTGGAGCTTTTTTAAAAGAGACGTATGGAGACGTCCCCCGTGACCTGCCATACGCTTGAGGAGTTCTACCATATTGATGGGCACACGTTTGAGAAGCAATACAAGGAGGTTCTAAGCGGTTTTCGTCAGTGGGACCAACTGGAGCATGCGGACGAGTGGTTGCTGTTCCCCGAGAATGTCGGTCCCCGACTTTCCATTGACGAATCCTCCCTTTCCAATGGTGAACTGTACACGTTCGTGACCAACCGCGATGCCCGTACACGGGAACGAGCCCTGATAGCTGTTGTTGCTGGCACGACATCAGAAGATGTAATCGCGGTACTGAAACGGATTGATGAAAAACAGCGTAACGCTGTCGAAGAAGTCACACTCGACCTGTCGGACTCCATGCGCAAAATCGTACGGGTAGCTTTCCCCAAGGCCTGCCGTGTCATTGACCGGTTCCACATCCAGAAACTTGCCTGCGATGCGGTACAGGAAATCCGGATAAAGCACCGCTGGGATGCCATACAGCAGGCAAATGATGAAATGGAGGAAGCCAAACTGGCTGGCAAGGACTATGTCCCCTACAGGTTTCCTAACGGGGATACCCGCAAGGAACTGCTTGTACGCTCACGCTATCTCTTGTTCAAGTCGGCAGACAAGTGGACAGGCAGGCAAAAACAACGCGCCGCAATACTCTTTGAGGAATACCCGGACATCAAGACTGCATACGGATTGTGCCATTCACTGCGGATGATCTTTTCCAAAAACACGATCAAGGACGCCGCACGCCTGTCCATGGCAAGGTGGTACAACGAGGTGGAAAAAGCCGGATTCCATTCCTTTAACGTCATTGCCGCTACTTTCTATGAGCATTATGATGAAATCCTCAACTTCTACAACAACCGTTCTTCCAATGCGATGGCGGAGTCATTCAATGCTAAGATCAAACTCTTCAGGGCCAACCTCAGAGGGGTGGCTGACAAGAAGTTCTTCCTCTTCAGAATCGCAAACTTATACGCTTATCCCCACTAAATATCTACTGACCCGATACTATCGCCCATTGTGTCTGTATGCACTACATTATCTGCATATAGCGGAGGATGCGGAGGATGTCGTACAGGACTGTTTGGCTGAATTTCTCGAACGTTCCGAGAAAGGTTATCTCGTCTCCGATGTTAAATCCTATCTGTATATAATGGTGCGCAACAGATGCTTTCTTGTCCTGAAAAAGGAAAGCCTGATTGACCGTAACCGTTTCATTTCTGAGTTTGAGGAAACTCTTATCGATACAGAATACAAAGAACAATCATTCATGGAAGCAAGAATGTGGACTGCCATAGATTCATTGTCTGACCGTTGTCGTGAAGTTTTCCTGCTGTGCAAAAGGGACGGGTTGAAATATGAAGAAGCTGCAGACAAGCTTGGAATCTCCGTAAATACTGTCAAGAACCAAATCAGTAAGGCACTTAAAGCCATCAAAGGTGAGAGCCTGAAAATTTATTTTTTCTTTTTCGGATAATTTTTTCAGTTTGGAATAGTAGGATTTCGGTTGATTGTACTCTTAGCTAAAAATAACATCGCAAATGGACAAAAAAGAATTAAAAGGATTACAGTTTGTTTTAAGGTATTATTCTCCTGAAGTGTTTGATACCCGAAAAGCTATACGCAGATATAAAGAAACACATCCGGTAAAAGAGCGCACGTGGCTTCGATATATATCGGGGATTGCCGCCTCTGTTGCGGTATGCCTGTTTACTGCATATTATCTTATAGGGGAGAAAAAATCTCCTGTTTGCCTATATTCTTATGCTGACGCCACAACATTCATACTTCCAGACAGTTCAGAGGTTACGCTATTTCCCAATTCAACGCTCAGTTATCTGCCAGACAAGTTCAATAAAAACAAACGGGAAGTTGATATGACCGGAAGAATCGGTTTTGATGTGCGCCGCAACCGGCACACTCCGTTTATTGTATCAGGGAAATATGCTAAAATAAAAGTGCTGGGTACACAGTTCGAGGTAAACGAGAACAATGACGATTCCGTTACCGAAATTCATGTATCGTCAGGCAAGGTGTTGTTCTCTTCCCAAAACGATAAGAATGGCATTGTACTTACCAAAAATATGCAGGCTGTTCTGCCATTTGGATCGGACACACCACTGGTGAAGATACAAAACTCAGATAAAGATCATTCTGACAAATTCGGGAGGTTCGTTTATGAAAACACTCCATTGTCTGAAGTGCTGAAAGAATTGTCCGACCATTTCCATGTCAAACTGACTTGTGTTTCTACCGGAAAGACACTTACGGCAGAATTTGATACAGATAATCTGGATGAAATTATTTCCATGATAGAAAAAACACTGGATGTAAAGATAAGGAAGGAGGTCGTGAAATGAGTAGGTTGACAATCTTCATATTGACCTCGCTTATATTGCCACTTTCGCTTCACGCACAGCATAAGGTTCATTCATGTACCGTCAGACAACAGATGGAGGCAGTTAAAAAAGAGTATGCCGTAAATTTCGTGTATGATACCTCATTGAAACTGGATATACCCTATATAGGCAAACTCTTAAAAGGACGTGACTTGCACTCCGCTTTGAATGAATTATTCCATCATACGGACATAAAATGGGAAGTAAACGGGAAACATGTCCTATTAAGTAGGAAAAAGGAATACACTTTGAGTGGCTATGTCTATCAGCATGATGGTGAAACAGTCATAAATGCCACCGTATGGGATGTCACGACAGCAACAGGTACGTTGAGCAACGAACACGGCTTCTTCAGTATTACACTTCCAGAAGGACATCACACCATACGCTTTTCATCCATAGGCTGTGGCGAATATACAGAAAATGTGGTTCTCCGGCATGATACAACCTTGAAAGTCCATCTTAAAGAGGGACATCAATTGGAAGAAGTGGTTGTGACCGCCGACTTGAATTCTCCGTTGATGACTACCCAAACAGGAAAAGTGTCATTGACCTCCAAAGAACTGAATACCGGATATGCGCTTATGAGTTCGCCGGATGTGGTAAAGACATTACAGAATCTTCCGGGAGTGGCGGCAGGCACCGAACTCATTTCCGGGCTGTATGTACATGGCGGCGGTAATGATGAGAACCTTTTCCTGTTGGACGGCACACCTCTTTATCAGGTGAACCATCTGGGAGGGCTTTTTTCCGCATTCAACACGGATATTGTAAAAAATATCGACTTCTACAAGAGCGGCTTCCCTGCACGCTATGGCGGAAGACTTTCTTCCGTCGTGGATGTGCGTACCAATGATGGAAACATGAAAGAATACCACGGTACGGTAAGCATCGGACTTCTGGACGGACGAATCCAATTTGAAGGTCCCATAAAGAAAGACCGAACCTCGTTCAACATTGCAATGCGTCGCACATGGCTCGATGTCATCACTGTACCGGCATTGGCCATCCGCAACAGTTCAAAGACCGATAAGATAAATATGCGCTATGCCTTCCATGACATAAACGCCAAAATTACGCATCGTTTTTCGGAACGTAGCCGTGCAGACATCAGCCTATATTCGGGCAATGACATCATGAAAGTGAACAACAAGCAGTTTGAGAAAGAATACGGCGCGAACTACAACCGGGAAGAAGATCGTACTAAATTCAACCTGCAATGGGGCAATCTGACGGCCTCCCTGAACTGGAAGTACCAGTTTTCCCCGAAACTGTACTCCATATTCACGGGTGTATATACCCATAACCGTTCCCGTCACGATTACCTTTCCGAAGAAAGGGTTTTTGATGAAGGACAATTATCGGGGATAACCCATAGTGAGCGTAATAACCGCTCCACCATAGATGACATTGGCTATCGTATGGAGTTCGATTATCGGCCAAATCCTGCGCACCGCCTGCGTATAGGGTCAAATTACCTAATGCACTTTTTCCGTCCTCAAAGCGCACGTACATGGGATTATTCCGGGACTGACAGCCAAAAAGACACCCTGTCACGCGAGGCTTCAGATTCCTATAACGGACAGGAATTTTCATTGTATGCCGAAGATGACATAGCTTTAAGCAACCGTCTGAGGCTGAATGCCGGACTGCATTACACCCTGTTCCATATAACAGGTAAGACTTATCATTCCATAGAACCCCGCGCATCCATCCGTTACCAATGCAGCGACCGTGTGACATTCAAGGCTTCCTATACGGAAATGAGCCAGTTCATGCACCAGCTTTCCAATACCTACCTGAATCTGCCGATGGATTTTTGGGTACCTTCCACCAAAAAGATTGCACCGATGCGCTCCCGACAATATGCGGTCGGGATATATCTGCAACTACCTTTCCGCATCCGGTTAAATATGGAGGGATTTTACAAAACGATGAATCACATTGTGGAATATAACGGTGGAAACAGCCTCACGCCCTCTGCCGATGACTGGGAAGAAAAAATCCATGAGGGCAAGGGAAAGGCATACGGACTGGAATGGGAAACCAGCTATAGCAATAACCGGACACACGTCAGTGCGGCTTACACCTTGTCATGGAGCAAGCGCAATTTTCCGACATTCTATAATGGATGGTATCCCGATAAATTTGACAATCGTCATAAATTGAACCTCAGCGTTCACCACAACTTTTCTTCCCGGATAGAGGCATACGCTTCATGGACTTACCATACAGGGAACCGTATGACCGTGCCGCAACAACAGGTCAATGCTCCTGCCATACCCGGCATCGGAGGTGAACCGGCTTCGGAATGGATATACGAGCAGCCGAACAACGTGTCGCTTCCGGCATATCATCGGCTTGACCTCGGCGTTAACTTTCGCAGTACCACCAAACGGGGATATGAACGTATATGGAATATTAGTGTTTACAATGCCTATTGCCGTATGAATCCCCTCTATGGCAAGGTTAAAGAAATGCCCGATGGCAGTTTCAAGGGAAAAGCCACGGGTATGTTCCCGATACTCCCTTCATTCAGTTACACATTAAAATTCTGACAGCAGATGAAAATAAGTAATCTTACATTCTGGATTATGGCGTTTATGTTCTCTTCGTGCAGTTATGAGTTCGAATTGAACGATATAAATGTCGGAGAGAAAATAGTTCTCTATTGTATGCCTTGTGCCGATAAGGACACCACGCTGATACAGCTGTCACGCAGTGTACCGGTTTCTAAGAAAGGAAAGTTGCAAAATGGCATTTCCGATGCCGGAATCAATTTTATGGTGAACGGAAAGGAACAACCGGTGCATTGGAACGAGCATGCGACCTCTTCCCTCCCTGCCCGGTGTTACTATGTGCTTGGCAGATATAATGAAGCTGACAAGGTGGATATAAAGGCATCTGCCGACGGACTCCCGTCTGTAAGTTCTGAAACCGTATTGCCGTCTTCTTTCCCATTGAAAAAAGTGGATATGAAGTTGAAACGTGAAATTGATACAAAATTGCAGTTTCTCGTTACGTTTCAGGACAATGCCGACACAGAAGATTATTACGGAATACGGGTAGTGCGCAGGTGCATTTATACCAGTGTACCGGACAATGAGGTTACAGGCATAGAATATTCCGATATTGAGTTTGAAGTGGATGACGAGCCTTTGTTGTACAATAAGAGCGGCTTAAACTCTGCCTTTGACCTTTCCAATGAATTCTATCAGAATCTCTATATCTGGAGTGATGAACAGATAAGAGGAAAGGAATATACCTTGCGTCTGAAGACCTATTACTCTATGGACAATGTATCCATGTGGGACGGCAGCAGTTATAAATACTCCTACAAAGTGTATCTATACAAATTGTCACGGGAACTTTATCTTTATCTGAAGTCTGTGAACGATGTCAAGAACAATGATTTGGGGCATAAAGGACTGGCACCCATAAGAAGCCATTATTCCAATGTGGAGAATGGTATCGGCGTTGTGGGAGGATGTCGGGTTATGGAAACGGAGTGGATATGTAATGTATCAACAGATATAAATTAATTATTAACAAACAAAATTTTAAGTAACATGAAACATTTACATTTTTTGAGAAGACATGCCAATATGGTAGTAGCGACATGCTTGTCTTTGAGTTTATTCTCTTGTAACAATGAGGACGAATTTGCACCATCAAAAGAAAGTACAGTTCCACCTGTAGAAGTGTCAAGGATGAGCGAATGGTTACCCAAGACAAGAAGTACAGAATCAACAGTCTCTGATATGCCTGTACTCCATTTCAAAGACGAGAAAGCCTACGATGATATGGTTGAAAGACTCAGTGCCATGAATGATGAGGAGCGTATCAGTTATTTTAAGGAATTGGGATTTGACGGAGCTTATGCTCTTTGGAACCGAGCCGATGAGGAACTTGAACAAATTTTTGAAATTGATGATGAAAATCAATTTAAGGAACAGATTGACAGGTATAAAGAAAAATATCGTAATATCTTCTCGTTCAACACAAGCGATACTTATGATGTGACGCCGTATTTTACTTTTACAGATGACAAACTATCTCTTGTTGGTAATGTCAGGGGATACGTTGTTATTGGCAATACACTTAAAATGCCTGAAAACAATACTCCTACTTATGATGTGGACGATGAAATAGCTATGGCGGCAGCACCGGGTCCAATAGAGCCGGGTTTCAAGGGCTTCAAAGGGGCTTCTTTATCCATTAAGAATGGAAAATACAGAAGTACTATGACTATTGGTCGTATTGTTAACGGAAACTCATTTGCAGTAGAATTTAAGACAAAGAAAAAACAGTTTCTGTGGAAAAAGAGTGTGTCAGCAAGTTATTCTGCTGAATTGGAAATGCAAAGTTCCAAATTCCATCACAAGAACGTTGTTATTTGTCCTAATGGCTGTAAAGTTTCTATTCTGAATTTACGCATTGAAACTGTTGGAAATGTGTTTAATGCTCATGTGAGAAATTTTAAATGTTCACGTGGAAATTCTACAGGAAGTCAAAGTTTTAATAATATTCAAGTCATATAAACGCATAAAAAGTTCGAACAAGGGTATTCAAGATTTTACGTTCTATGATTACTCTTGTTTGGACAAACTATAAGAACGTGTTTGTAAATAATAGCTATATTGTACCGATTAGACAAGGGAAAGGTGTAATGGGAACAAGTATGTTGCCTATATCAAATGAATTTTGTACACAAAAAAGATTTAATTAATAATTGCTTATGAAAAATTCTTTTCAAAAGTTCTATTCTATGATATTTGTCATGTCAATCATTAACCTGTTTTCCTCGTGTCATAAAGACAACGATGATTTGCAATCCATGACTGGGACGGTGTGGATTCACCAATTCACACCGGAGGATCATATTGTAGACGGCTCTGCTGCCGCTCTGTATTTTGGTAAAGAAAAGGTCGAATATTATGCACTTGATGCCAATCTAAAGGTTCTGAGACTAATCAACTCTTTAGATTATCAGGTTAAGGAGCAAACAATCGTCATAGGTATAAAAGAAGGCACATTAAACGACAATACCTTATACTTTGATGGTGTAATCTATTATCGTACAAGCAAAAACATAACAGATATATTAACTCATTAACTATTTGATTTCAGTATGAAAAAGATTCTATTGACATTGCTTCTCGCCCTGCCATTCTGCATGGCGACGAAAGCGCAAGATTTCAGAATGGGAGTGACTGGAGGTTACAATCTCAGTTCTCTGAGTGGTTACAAATCGCAATCCGGTTTCCATGTCGGTGTAAAAGGAGAGTTGGGACTTCCGCAGGTGACAAAAGGTCTGTATATGGATTTCGGGCTGATGCTCTCTTCGCATGGATGGAAGAGTCCGGGATACTACTACAACGGAATTTATACCTCTTCTGCCGAAGACAAGCCGGACAAGCCAACATCAGGCTTTACAGCAGACAATAAATGTACTCCTTATTATCTGAATATTCCCCTCCACATCGGCTACAAGTTTTCCGTAGGACGGAACGTCAGCCTGTTCGTCAACGCCGGACCGTATTTTAACATCGGTCTGTTTGGCAAGGCAAAGGAAACCATTACTCCCGACAAGGGAACAGCCACGACAAAGGAGACGGCTGGCAACGTGTTCAGCGACAAGATGCTCAACCGCTTCGATTGGGGATTGGGCTTCCGTGCCGGAACGGAGATTGCCCGCCACGTCCAGTTTTCCATCGGGTATGATTGGGGCATGAAGAATGTAAACAAGACGGGGGTGGACAGCAAGAACAGGACATTCGTGGCATCCTGCGCCTATATGTTCTGAGAAAAGCAAATTTATAGTAAAAAAACAATTTAAATTTATCATTTATGAAAAAGTTTTTATTTTTGATATCATTGATTGTCTGCATGGCCTCATGTAACAACGATGATTTAGAACCGGTGGAAACTGGTATCCCGAACCAAACGCAGCAAGTCTCGTTTAAGATTTCACCAGAAGAAGCCAAAACGGAACTTGGTGATTTCTTAGAGCAGTTAAACTCATCGGATACAAAAACGAGGAGTATAGAGCATTTGGAAATAGCGGATGTGTTTCCCATTCGTAAAAGCGTGCATACGCGAGCTGCCTCGTCAGACGAACCTAACAGTGAGGATGTGGGGATAGACACATTAATGTATGCCATAAATTTCCTTGACAATAAAGGCTTTGCACTGGTGGCTGCCGATAAAAGGACTACACCGATTCTTGCGGTAATTGATGAAGGCTCATTTTCTGTAGACAGTTTGCGAGAAGGTACAGATGAAGGATTCTTATCTTTTGTGGATGATGCTATACAGATGGAACTTAAAGACATTGAGGAATATGAGGATAAACCTGTCTCCAGAACCCTCGTCACAAACGGTTATACTATCAATTCTTATTATAAGCCAATACTTCATACAAGATGGACGCAGGATGGTGTTTATGGGAAATACTGTCCCAATAGTATTGCCGGGTGTGCGATAATTGCAACTGCGCAAATATTATCTCATTTCCAAACAGTCGGGCAAGTCAATTGGTCTTATAATGGAACTGGAGGAAGTGCAATTCTTCATTGGGACAGGATTATTTCAGATTGCGACAAACATTATGGCAGACTAACCTCTTCTGATTGTTATGCCTCAGGAGATGAAATTGCGCACCTTGTCCGTTATCTTGGAATAGCTCTTGGCGCGAACTATAAAAAAGGTTCAACAGGATGTGGAGAATCCAAAGCCATAGACTGGTTTAACAAATGGGGAGGATTAAAGGCATCCAAATTGAAAGATTACAATGAAACGAATATTGTCAATGCGATTAAAGGTGGGAATCCTGTGTATGCAAGAGGAAACTCCGGTAAAAAGAAAGTCCTTGGTATTCGTGTGGGATGGAAAGGCGGACACGCTTGGGTTTATGACGGTATGCTTACTGCGTCTAAAGACAACAAAACAAATACATTCATTCATTGTAACTGGGGATGGAATGGACGAAACAATGGCTATTACATAAGCAAGGCATTTAACACTAATGCAGGAGCCATAATATACGATAATGCAGGAGAATATCAATCATCAGGCACCTCAAATTATAAATATCATTTACAATATTCAATAGTAAACCGATGACAAAACAATTGATTCTAATAATGTGGCTCTTTTTGCTGCTGGGGTTACAGTCTTGTGGTAATGAAGATGAGAAATTCGAAAACATCGAGTTTAAGACAACAGGTGTAACCCTGTCTCCCCTCACCAATGGAATTTCTTATTATGGGGAGATTGACCATGCAGGAGGAGAAATAACTTTTACCGCTATAGGTAAGAATGCAGACAACGGATTTCTTTCTCAATTCAAAATGGGGGACTATCTTTATGAAATTACCGATACCGATTTAAAACGGCAATTGCCCTATACTATTTGCGAAAAAGAATGGGGCAAAATAGAAATTTTATCGGCATCGCCTCATGTAACCCGTATAGTTCTCTTTGAAAACCAAACCCATAATAGCATTAGCTACGAACTGACGTTTGGTGGAGCATATAAAACCTCACATGTGTTTTTAACCCAATTAAAGAAGGAATAAATCAAGGTAATGACGTATTGATTTAACAATAATGACGTGGACTGTAAACACAGGACGTTGTGGCATCCTGTGCTTATATGTTCTAAAAAAGAATATAAAGTTTATGCTGTTTAATGGTATCATTATGTGGAAACAGAAAATGAAAATCTGTAACATCAATTTGATGGCATACAATGTGGCTTTTGCAACCATGATGATGTTGTCCTTTTGCTCTCAGTTGTACGGGCAAGAAAATTCTACGCATTCTTTCGACTGTACAAAACTGACTGTACCGGATATAGACACAACCAAGCTGTCGATTTCTGAATATGGGAAGCCGTTTCTGTCTCCACATTTTGATACCATTCCTAAGATGCCTGAAATGCTTTTTGACTTTTGTCCTGATTACACATTGAGCTTTCCTGTAGATTGTTCACCTTTGCATAAAGGCGAATACGGTGTAGGTGGAGTTATTCATCGGTTTGACAAGGTGGACATACTGGGGCGTGGCTGGCAGGAAAACATCATAGGAGTCGGAGTGGCGAACTATGCTGAAGTTAAAACTGTGTATGCTCCAAACAACAAATGGAAATCGGGGCTGTGGCTCTACGCACAAAAACTGAATATTCCCCGTTCGGGTAGCAACACTTTCGGAATTGGCACTGATGTTTCCTATCAAATCCATCCCCAAGCATCGTTCCATCTTTTTGGTACATATTACCGCACTTACTTTCCGGGAGTAGAACCGATGAAGAAGCTGGACGGCTACCATTATGGCGGTTATCTCTCATTCGATTTGGCAGAACGGTGGGCAATGGATGTGGGCATGAGAAGCTATGGCGGAAATGGGTCTCACCAGCAATGGACTGTACCGATAATACGTCCGTCGTATAAGCATAACGGGCGCGAAATAAACGCGGATTTTGGTGGAATGTT
>ERZ857827.121-NODE-121-length-126111-cov-34.941423_pt1 | contig 126111 bp, 124 predicted proteins | sample MGYA00519761_ERZ857827 | MGnify/ENA primary metagenome ERZ857827 (study PRJEB31778, sample SAMEA3449370) | human gut metagenome | biome: human gut; feature: human-associated habitat; material: faeces | place: United Kingdom | collected 2010/2012 ... | reverse complement strand
AAAACAGGGCAAAAAGTGGGCATTTACTGTACAGTACAAAATGTGGTATAGTGTATGTGTAAAATCCTATCAGCGCAAGGCATCGCGATTTCCGCGGTGCCTATTTAATTTTCAAAAAGATTGGAGGTACAATAACGCCGCGCCGCTCCTTGCGCGGGTGCAGAACACAAACTGGTCGCCAACGGTTTGAAGCACAAATCATAGGAGGAAGATAACGTGAAAATCGTAACCAGATTCAACAATGACCCTTTGACTTATTACGCCATGTCCATAGCCGCAACGTGGGCGGGAGTAGGCTCACTTATGATGGGAATAGAAATGGCCCAGAAGCATGGCCTTCTCCCCTTCCTGCTCTGGTCGCTGGGCAATACCCTTGCCTGCATCGTATATGGAATATTGGCTCCCAGCATTCCCAAGTTGCGTGATGTATTCCGCTCAAAGATTATGCGTACCATCACCGGGCTAATGTGCCCGTTTCAGGTGTGGATAAGCCTTAACGGTATTCAGATGATTTTCTCTGAAACGCCACTTGGCCGGCATTTCGGAACGGCTTTCGCCGTTATCGTAGCCGTTACCTATATCGTAATGCTGTGGCATCGAGGCATGATACGAAACGTGCTGCACGATCACATCAGTTGGATAGCGGTATACGCGCTGGCCTTTGTTGTAACGGTGTTAGCCATTTACAGCAGCGGATTCAGCCCCATATCCTTAGGCGCCGATGCTTCAAGCCTTTCCGTTGGCGTCAACAAAATGCTCCTGCTCGTGCCGGGAGCTTTTTTATACCCTTATTTCTTCGAGATATTGGATTATAACGATGACAATGCCGATGGCACTCACAAGGTGGATATACGCAGGGCATTCGTAAACGGCGGCATACTGTTCGGCGTGTACCTGATGTTTCCCGCCATACTCTCCCTCACGAGCTTCGGCCCGGTTCTCAGTATAGCAAAGGCGGTGCTGATAACGCTCATTGCCGTATCATCCCTATCATCGTTCCAGTACAGCATATACGTATCCTTCGGCCGCCCGCTTGGCCTTACCCTAAACGCCGCATCAATAGCGTTGTGGCCTATGGTCATGGCCATGGGAGTGATGGGAGTATGGACGCTTATGGGAGTCATAAGGGTGTACATCGTACTTGCGGGCATAACCGCCGCCATAGCCTGGCATCTTTACGAAGGGCGGTGACGGCATGAAGGTAATAAAGAAAAAGCTATCGGAGCTGCGTCGCCCGAAAAAAAACGTCCGCAACCATTCTATCAAACAAATTGAAGAATTTAAGCGGTCGGTTCAAATGTTCGGGCAGATACGTCCCATCGTCATAGATGAGGATAACGTTATACTTGCAGGCAACGGCCTATTCATGGCGTTGGAGGCGTTAGGCCGCACCGAAGCCGATTGTTACGTTGCGACCGGGCTCACCGAGGCCGGGAAGAAAAAGCTGATGCTTGCAGATAACCGCATATTCAACTTAGGAGTCGATGATCTACAAGCTTTTGAGGAAATAATACTTGAGCTTGACCACGATTTCGACATTCCGGGGTATGACGCAGATCTGTTAGAAACACTGGTGATAGACGTTGGCGCCGCCGATACCCTGATGGGTGGCTACGGGATCATATCTGACGATACAAAGCAGGAGATGGAGAGGGCAGGCGAACGGTATGCAAAAGAAGATCAGAGCTTTGCCGATGCTGCGGAGCGGATAATACCGACACAAAGCGAATCTCCCCACTCCATTGCCGGGAATGATTCTCCCTCTATCCCTGAAGAAGCCGTGTCCGCTCTCGCTGACCAACCGGATCTGCCGCAGCGATTCATGCTCTGCCCGAAGTGTGGAGAAAAGATATGGCTATGAAGCACATACATGGCAACATGACCGTAGTGGATGCCGCCAGCAAAAGGCTCGACAATGTGTTTGCAAACGGCGTTAAGGTGTATTTCTCCTTCTCCGCGGGTAAAGATTCGCTTTGCTTAGCAAGCCTCATATACGACAAAATACGGGCCGGTACGGTGAACCCAAAGCAACTCACGGTTATATTCATCGATGAGGAGGCCATCTATGACAGCATGGAAGCCATGGCCCTGCGCTGGCACAAGCGGTTCACCGACGCCGGAGTTGAATTCCGTTGGTACTGCCTGCCGCTCAAGCAGGTCTCTGCTTTCCACCAGCTCCAGAATGACGAGAGCTGGATAACATGGGAACCGGGCAAAGAAGAGCAGTGGGTACGAAAACCGCCGCCGTTTGCGATACTCCGCAGCCCGTATATGAAGTATCCGGGGCAGATGAATTTCCAATCCTTCTGCGAAAAAATCACAAAAGACGGTATTCAGATAATAGGGGTGCGCGTAACCGAATCCATACAGAGGGCCAAATATTTCTCAAAGCTCAACCTGTCCAGGCACGGCATCACAGGCAAGAACGCCATTTACCCCATATATGACTGGCACGACTGTGATGTTTGGCTATACATAAAAGAGCATCGCCTCGACTATCCCGACGCTTATATTGACCTTTACCGGGCGGGGACAGCACGCAACAGGCTGCGGCTATCCAACTTCTTTGGCGCAGACAGTTGCGCCGGCCTGCGTCATATCGCGGCAACCGATCCCGACCTGTGGGCACGGATAGAAAAGCGGGAGCCTAACGCATACCTTGCCATGATGTACTGGGACAGTGAAATGTTCAAGCGAAGCACACATAATAGACGGGCGCTGGAGGGCGATACCGGAAAGGATTACAAGGAGCTGGTGCGGCAGATGCTCTTTATTGAGCCGGGGCGGCATTTCAGCAGCGCGTCCACCCGCAAGGTTGCGGGAGAATATCGGCGGCTGTACATCAAGGCCTGCTGTATAATGACGCAGCGCGACTTCCGGGCAATGCACGATGCGCTCATTGCCGGCGATCCCAAGCTCCGCTCCCTACGAGCCATATATGTTCGCATATACAAATCGTATGCCGTTCGCTCCCGTACCACGGAGAAACATATTAGTGGCGTTGGGCAAAATGATACCGGGGGTGACAGGTAATGAGCAGGATTGATATATTTGCCCCGCTTCAGTCGTTGCAATGGGTAGACCGCACCCTGCTCAAGCCTAATGGGTACAACCCTAACAAGGTGTCCGAGGAAAATCTACGCCTGCTAATGCAGTCCATAATCACAAATGGCTGGACGCTGCCCATAGTGGTGCGCCCGGATTATACCATAATAGATGGGTATCACCGCTGGGTCATATCCGGCCGGGAACCGCTCATCCGCAAATTAAATGGCAGAGTGCCAGTAGTAACGGTAGCTCACGATGACCCAAACGAAGATGTATACGGAACCGTGACCCACAACCGTGCGCGCGGCACGCACTTGCTCGACCCGATGAAAGCGATAGTAAAGCGCCTGCTTGGCGAGGGCAAAAGCGTAAAGGAGATAGGAAAACAGTTGGGCATGAAACCCGAAGAGGTATTCCGCCTATCTGATTTCAGCCGCGACGATTTTCTTGAAATGATGACCCGGGACAAAAAAACATACAGTACGGCAGAAATAATAACCGAGATGTAAGGGGGGGTATAAGAAACGGCTAAAAAAACAGACCTGAAAAAACAAGGGTTCTATGTGCGTAGGGAATGGCGGCATCTTAGGGTAGTGGCCCTCGAGCGCGACAATTACCTGTGCCAGCTACGCATTTCAAGTAATTGCACACGCTTCGCAACAACCGTACACCACATCAAGCCTGTCGATCAGTTCCCTGATCTGGCGCTTGACCTTGACAACCTCACAAGCTGCTGCTTCAACTGCCACGAGCAGACCAAGACCCACGTTAAGGGCAACTCGCCGCAGCCACCCGAAGGAGTAAGGGTAATTCGCATTCTATAATTAAGCCGTGGCTCACAAAATAAAAATCCGTTGTTGCCCGCCGCTCCCGCGGTGGGCGGCAGCCGCGGCATACCCCCCCTACCCCAAAAAGTTTTGGGCGCCCTCGCTGCAACCGCGGCCCCTCATTCCTTTGCACCGACCGCGGGCGCATGACATTTTTGGATTCAACAAGCCGAGAGTAAAAAGCCGGAGAAAGGAGGCATTAAGGTGGCAAAAGCGACAACTATAAAAGTCAATCTAAACGAGCAGGCGGCGCAAATACTTGAAAAAGCAAAAGCGAGAGGCGTTGAACACTCCTATATGTTCATCACCACTTTTGCTCGTTATCAGGAGCACATAAACCATCTGAAAGAGTTGGAAGCAGCCATAAAAGCTAACACCATGATGGTCGAAAAGGAGTATGTCAAAGGTCGCAAAAATCTATATGTCAACCCTGCGGTAGCCGCTTATAATCAAACTGCCAGAGCAGCCGATACCACGGCGCAGTTGCTCTTGAAATACATAGTACAACCTCTCTCTGGCGGCGGCGAGAGCGGGGACGAATTTGACATCTTCTAAGTTTCGTATTCCCGATGATATACAGAAATCCGGGGCGTATCAATTTGCGAAAGACGTTGTAGACGGAAAAATATGCTCGGGAAAACGTCGGATTCAATCCTGCAAGCGGTTTTTAGATGAACTCTCGGCATCATTGACCGACCCGGATTATCCGTGGGAATTTGATATGCAACGAGCGCTCCGGCCCATAGATTTCATTGAACGGTTTTTGGTGCCTACCAAGGGAGTATACCACCGCATGGAGCTGTTGCCATGGCAGCACTTCATCGAGCAGAATCTTTATGGTTGGGTATCCCGCGAAACAGGGTATCGACGCTTCCGCGAGGGCATCATTATTGTCGGACAGGGAAACGGCAAATCAACACTCATTGCAGGTAATGCGGCGTATGGTTTGACCAAGGACGGTGAGCGAGGCGCGGAGGTTTATTGTCTCGCCAATTCCAAGGAGCAGGCTAAGATTATCTACGGCGAATGCTGTGCTCAGGTCAAGGGCAGCCCGATGCTATCAAAGCATATTCGCATTACAAAATCAGGAATGTACTATGATAAGACCAACAGCAAATTCCAACCTCTTGCTGCAGATAGTACCAATCTGGACGGCCGCAACGTACACATGGGCGTTTTTGATGAAATCCACGAATATAAGGACTATAAACTGATAAACGTCATAAAAGGCAAAACAAAAAAACGCAAACAACCCCTGATTATCTATATTACCACTCTCGGTACGGTTATTGACGGCCCCCTTATGGATTATTATGTGCTGGGCGGCAACATCCTCGATAACATAGGTGTGATAGCCCAGCGAGCTGCCGACCGCATATTTGTTTATATCGATGAGATAGATGAGGCCGATGATCCAGCCGACCCATCATGTTGGTGTAAGGCCAATCCCTCCCTCGGCGCGCTGCTTGATATTGAAGATCTAAAAGACGAATGGGAGCGGGTAAAGACCATACCGCAGGAGCGGAGCAATTTTATAAATAAGCAGCTTAATGTTTTCACGGATATTGGAGAATTGTCGTTCCTTGATGCGCCCACTATTCTCAAAAATAACAAAATAATACCCATAGAATCACTCAAGGGGCATTTGTGCTATGGCGGGTTCGACCTTTCCTCTACGGAGGACTTCACGAGCGCCTGCATCGAATTTCCCATTGATGATAAGCTGCTGTTTATTCTGGAGCACTCATGGGTACCTGAAAGGAAAGTAAAGGTCGATCGTGAAAAACTGGCATGGTATGAACTTGAACGTGAAAACAGGCTTACCATCGTGCCCGGCGAATACGTGCAATACGAGATGGTATATGAATGGTTTGAGGCCGTGCGGCGAATATACAACCTTCACTCCATCGGCTACGATCCAGCAAAAGCGTTCAAGCTGGTGCTTGAAATGCAAAACAACGGCTTTGTTATGAACGCTGTGCGACAGGGCGAGCTTACGCTCACCGCGCCCATGGATGACCTGAAGGAGCGGTTTCTTGACGGCAACGTGGTACACAACAATGACAGAATGCTTAATTGGTATTTAGGGAATGTGAAACTCAGCAAAAGATCGGCTAACGGCACATACCTGCCCACCAAGCGGAGCAAACATCGGAAAATCGACGGCTTTTCCTGTATTTTATGTTCGCACACCGAGAATCTCCGCCATCTGGCGACCCGAATACCTGACGACAACCCAATATCGACCGTGATAAGGGTCGGATAGGAGGTGTAATTATTGGGACTACTGGCAAATATACGCAAAAACCTTATGCAGGCCGATACGGTCGAGAATACCAAAGCCGCAAACGATGAAACATACGATATAACCAAGGAGAAAAGAAGCAACGCTTCCGGCAAGCTGAAGCGCGCCATGCGACTGATGGGCTTCAACCATTGGGTAAACGGCGACTACACGCTGGCAAACTGCGAACTGATTTTCTCCGCTGCTTCCCGCCTTTCCAACGCGCTTGCGGCCATGCCGATGCGGGAATATGCGGGATCGGAGATCATAAAGAGCGATCTTACCGATCTGGTGAGTTTTGAACCTAACCCCAACATGACGGCCTTTCGTTTCTTCAACACACTGGAAGCATGCAGGGATACCTATGGTAATGCGTATGCGCTGAAGGTTTTTAAGCCTACGCAAATACAACCTGACCTATACCCTCTTGATCCCATGCGCGTAAGGCCCATAGTAGAAAAGCAAAGCAGGGAATTGTGGTATAAAATCACCCCTCCCGAAAGCGCGCCGTACTATGTACACAATTACTACATGATACACATACCGTTTATCTCAGATAACGGATATGAGGGTATAAGCCCTATTTCGGTGCTGAATCAGACGATAGATTACCAGAAAAACATAGAGGAATTCAGTTTTAGGCAGCTCAAAAAAGGAGTAAATGCCCAAGTCGTTCTCGAAGCGCCGTCATCCTTATCACCCAAACAGCGCGAAAAGACGGTGGAGGATTTTCTCAACACCTACAAGGAAACCGGCGGCAATATACTGCTTCTCGAGTCCGGGGTAACGGCAAAGGGCATCAACCTCTCCCCCATAGATTCCAAGATATTTGAGGTGGAGCGCATTTCACGTTCCAGAGTTGCCAATGTCTACAATATTCCCCCGCACATGCTGGGCGATTTCTCCAACACCTCGTTCAAATCACAGGAGCAGCAGACCCTTGAATTTTTATCAATGACCATGCTGCCTATCGTCACAGCATACGAACAGGAATTTACCCGAAAACTCATAACCCGCGCAGACCGTATGCGAGGGCATAGGATGCGTATGGATGTGAAAAACATATTGCGTGCCGACGCCACTACAATGGCAGACGTGCATCAAAAAGGCATACGCGGAGGCTGGATAACGCCAAACGAAGCGCGGGCGGATGACGGAAGGCCGCCCGATCCCAACGGAAATCACCTGCTTGTGGCTCGTGACCTGACCACCCTCGACTATATAGTTACCAATCCAGATAACGGCGCCGGCAATGGCGCTGTTTTCTAATAAATCAACAGGAGGAACATCGAATAATGGAACATCAAGACCTTTCACTCTTCACTATGTTCGAGCGACACGCGGCTGACGGCACCACATCGTTTAAAAACTGGTGCGATTTTGTCGCGTGGTTGCGCGAGACGAATCCCGACAAGGGCATCGTTGGGCGATTGCCGTATTTATCCCCCGAAGCCTACGCGGAGGCTGTAAAGCCATTGCAGCCCACAGCCAACGTCCCCGAGCCCGGCGCTGCTGAGCCCCGAAAGGAATCCGCGCCTAAGGAGAAACGGGCCGATGGCAGGAAAGGCGGCAAGTCCGCACAGAACGAAAAGGAGGAATAAGCCATGCGTTTGTGCCGCCACCCCTTGATATCATGAGCGAGGTGATTTAATGGATGTAATCAACAAACTTAAAGCATTGAGCAGATCCACCGCTGACGCTACTGCCGATATTGGTTTAATAAACCAGTACAGCAAGAAGGAGCTGGCTCCCGATGAGGTATACGCCTACTCCCTCATACTCTGCGACAATGACGAAGACCGCGATGGCGAACGCTTCACAAACAAGACCCTTGACGCCCTTGCGCCTATGTTCCTGGGCAAAACGGGAATTTTTGATCATTGGCGGTCTGCCGAAAAGCAGCATTCTCGCATTTACCGCACCAGCGTGGAGAAGGCCGGTGAAATGAATTCTCTCGGGGAACCGCTCTCCACATTGCGGGCCGACGCCTATATGCTGCGAACAGATGATACAAAGCCCATTATAGACGCCATAGAGGGCGGTATCCTCAAGGAGGTATCCGTTTCGTGTAGGGTGAAGGAATGTAACTGCTCTATATGCAAAAAACCGCTTAAATTTCATTGGACCACGTGGACGTATCAATGTGAGACTGGCCACATCAAAGGGCAGTCCTACGATGGTAAAAAATGTATTGGTGAACTTGAAAAGCCACAGGATGCTTTCGAGTTTTCCTTTGTCGCCGTCCCCGCGCAGCACGCTGCCGGGGTTATCAAGGGCATAGAAAACACCTGTGAGCTGATTAAACAGCTTACGCAGGCGAAAGATTTGCCCTCATATCCAAACGAGCTTAAAGCTCTGATGCACGCCGCACAAATGGCGATGAATAATGCAGCCGAGCGGGAGGAGCGCGCAAAAATTGCAGCCGCCGCCCGAGAACGGCTCAAAATCGACAACTAAGAAAGGAGCCAAAACATGGCAAACGTATCCCTCTTTGATCTCAAAGAAAAGCTGTTCTCCCTTGACACGGAGATAAAGACCATCAACGAATGGCTTGCCGAAAAGGCAGCAGACCCCACCGTTCCTATGAGTGACATAAAGGCCAAGCAGGATTCCCTTGCCGACCTCACCGAAAGGCGCAGCATACTCCAGAAGCAGCACGATAATCTGGAGGAACAGCAGCGCAATGCGGTGGCGCTGCAAAAGGGTTCTGGCAACGGCATGACCGAGAAGGATGTGCTGCTCAAGAACAAAGCCGCTTTCTATCGTGCCGTAGCATCGGGCGATAAGTCCCGCATAGAAAAGGCCTTTGACAGCCTTAGCAACGGCACCGAAAAGGGGTATGCCGGCCTCGGCGCCATCCCTGCCAATTCCGCTGCCCTTGGCAGCGGCTCTCACCTGCTGCCCACCAACCTCAGCCGTGAGATCATCACCGAGCCCTATGATGAAAACTCCCTGCGCGGCGTGGAGCAGACCTCCATGGTTGCCGGCCTTGAAGAGCCCCGCGTAGAGTTTGAAATCGGTGAGGATGAACTCCTCGAGGACGTCATAGATGCTGAAACCGCCAAGGAAATCGAGGTATCCAGCGATGTAGTGACCTACGGCAGGTACAAGACCAAACTGCGTATCAAAATCGCCGACACCGTGGTATACGGCAGCGATACCAACATAGTAGATGAGGTTGAAAACGCATTGCGCTCCGCTATGGCCCGCAAGGAGAAACTCAGGGCATTCGCTCGTTCCGCAGACGATGATCATAAGCACATGAGTTTCTACATGGTTGGCATCAAGGGCATAACCGGGGCCAACATCGTATCTGCTATCATAGCGGCCATAGGCGACCTTCCCGACATATTCCGCGCCAACGCAAAGGTGGTCATGCGCGCCGTGGATTGGTTCAGCTATGTGCAGACTATGGCAAACGGTGCTGATACCCTGTACGGCAAAAAGCCCGAGGATGTGATCGGCGTACCCGTCATCTTTAATGACCGCGCCGTTATCCCCATTGTCGGCGACTTTAAATACGCCAAGCAGAACTACGACCCCGGCGCCATACTCGACTCAGACAAGGACATTGATACCGGTATGTTCAAGTTCGTGCTCACCGCTTGGGGCGACCACCGGATTAAGCTCAAGAGCGCGTTCCGCCTCGCTACCACCAGCGTTGCCCTTATCGGCGGCGTAGCAAAGTCTGAGTCTGATAAGCACTTGGCTGGCGAAAAGCTCAAGGCCTCCCCTGTCTTCAACACCGATGATGGCAGCAAGCCCACATCTGGCGTGACCTACCTCTGGCAGCACCTTAGCAACAACGTGTGGACTGATTGTACTAACAGCTATACCGGCTACAACACCGACGAGCTGACCACCACCGACAATCAGGATGAGGGTGTTACCTTCCGCTGCAAGATCACTTACAACAGCGTCTCCGCTTTCACTAATGCCATAAAGATGGCGTAAGGCGGTGAACAGCATGGCGGTAACAGCAGAAGACCTCGCACTGTTCATAGGACTGCCGCCTGATAATGCCGAAAACGTTCAACGATATCTTGACGCCGCAAGATCCAAGGCGCGGGGCGCGGGTATCCGGGATTTTAGCAACAATGCCCATTACGATATGTTTCTGCTCAACCTTGGCGCGATGTATTACGACAATCGCGGCATGGCTTTTTCCGGGTCATATCAGGCTACCGCAGAGGAAACCGCACGGAAAATGATAAATTCATTCGTGCTTTCTCTGCGGCACGCGGAAGAAGACGGCGAGTAAGGCGGTGATCGAAAATGAGCAAAAGTGCGAATCCCGGGGAGCTCCGCACCCCCGTTGAGTTCAAACGGGTAAAGCGGTCTACCAACGAGAATGGTCGGCGTATTGAGGAGTATGAGAACGTCTTTGGCGATGGCGTTATCGTAAATGTAAAATGGGTCAATGCTCACGGATATGAGGCTGTAACGGCAATGCAACTCGGCATACGTGAGTTGGCAACCATAACCGCCCGGTATTCGCCTCTCATAGACCGCACTCTCACCGTCTTCCTCACCGGCGACGACGTGCCCTACGAGATTGTGGACGTTGATAATGTCGAGCAGCGAAACAGATGGCTGGAAATCAAAGTGCAGCGCAAGATGCCTGCAAGATAGGAGGCGGTCATGGCTACCGTTGAAAAGCGTATTCGCAACGCCCTGCTTCCATTTGGTGACCCGGTACAGCTTCAGCCCTTTGCGCCCGATGATACCGCCCGTAAGCCGGAGCGGTATTATACCTTCCAGATAAACACATCGCCCACGGATTTAGCCGATAATGGCCCCCAGCATGAACTGTGTTATATACTCGTTCATCTTGTCTGCCCTCTTAATTGGGACAGCACGAGCCGCATTTTGGCTACCAAACAGGTGCTTTTTACTGCCGGCGCAACATGGCCCGAGGTAACAGATCTGTCGGATAACGACGCTCAGGACATAGTATTCGAATGCCAGATGGCACAGGGGGTGATAAAAGATGGCTAAGTTTGAGGTGCGTGGCATTGGCGATGTCATTTCGGCATTCGAGTCCATAGCAAGCATCCCGTCAAGCGTAATGAAAGAAATACTGAATGCTCAGGCGGACGTGGTAACTGCGGCCCAACAGCGCGCTGCTCCTCGTAATATGGGCACGCTGTCCGAAAGCATCAAGAAAAAATCACCACGAATAACTTACGACGGGGGCTATATCATGGTAGCCCCCGAAGGCATACACCACAGCAACAAGAGCGGTCGAAGCCGGTACCGCAATCGTGGCGGCAGGAGCAGGGGTGAAACCCGGAATGCAGAGGTCGCCTTCATCCACGAGTACGGCGCACCCGGCCGCAATATCCCCGGCCAGCAGTGGATGCTCAGAGCCAACAACAATTGCGAAGCTGCAACCACCGCTGCCGGAGAGAAAGAGTTTTTCGACTGGCTCGCATCGCGCGGGCTCTAATTTTTGAGAAAGGATTTTTTGAAAAATGGCAAACTACGGCGCAAAAAGCCCCATATTCGCCCCTTTTCAGGGCGTTGAACCCGCTGCGGCAGATCCTACCTACGGCGCCGGTATAATTATCGGCAAACTGGTAAGCTGCGTAGTGACCCCTAATAACGCTGAGGGCGACCTGCCCGCCGACAACTCCACGGCGGAATATCTGTCCGAAATAACAGATGAGGATATCGCCCTCGAGACCGATGACCTGATACTCCAAAACTCGCTGATCCTCTACGGCGCTCACATGCGTGGCAACGACATCGTATTTAAGCGCGGCGATGTAGCTCCCTATGGCGGCTATGCTTTCTACCATACCGCCATGCGTGCCGGTCAGCAGGTGCATATCGGCCACTTTTTCCCCAAAGTGCGCGCGGCCCGAGGCGCTAAGACCTACAACACCCGTGGCAAAACTATCGAATTCGGCACCACCTCCATCTCCATGAAGGCCATGTTCACCAACACGGACAACATCGAAATAGAGAGTGAGCCGTTTACCAACGAATCCGACGCTTACGCATGGTGCGCCGGCAAACTGGGTATCGCTACGTACTATACCATTGATGTGCAGGCACAGAATAAGAGCGCAAGCAAGTACGTGGACTGCGAGGGTAAGTGCTTTGTACCGGCAGGCAATACCTTTGAACTGCTCATTACCGGCTACGATAGCGTCAGCGCCGCCTACGATAACGGCGTTGATAAGAAAAGTGCCATTACCGGAGGCACCGGTACTTACACGCTGGCCAACGTGGCAGAGAATCACGATATAGTGGTCATATTCGGCGCCTAAACGACTTTAGCCCGGTGGTAAGGTTACACCATACCCCGGGCTTTTAATGTCTGGAAAAGCGTTTGCAAACGGTCAAAACGGCAATATGGAGGCAGTCACATGGATAGAATGGTCAAATGCACCTTTAATGGTAGGGAAATATATCTGAATTACTCGGTAGGCGTTATGTTTGAGGTCATTGAAAAGTACGGTGACGTGAGCACGGCGCTTACCTATATGCAGGAAGATACTAAAGGGGGCTTTGAAGTAACAAAGCACTTAGGTCTGCTCATGGCGCAGGACGGCGAACTCGCGCGCAGATATATCGGTCACGACCCGTCGCCTATGCTGGAAGAGAGCGAACTTAACTTTCATCTCAACCCGGTTGACTACGAAGCATTCAAGGCTTCCGTGGTATACGCGATAAGCGCGGGGTATGGGCGCGATAATGCCGCTGCTGCGAAGGAGGTAGATGTTGGACTTCAAGCGCTTGAGCAAAAAAAAACAGAGGCAAAAGCCGACGAGCATATCTGAACTACATCGCAGCAGCTATATTGCACCTGTCACGCCGGGAATTCTATCTAATGAATCCCGGCATTTTTTATGAGATGGTACAAACTCATAGCCGCATGATGTCATCCGAGGCAACAAACAAAGAATAAAAAGGAGGATTTACACCATGGCACAATTCAGTTTCAAAGACTACGATCTTACCCTTGATTTCCCGACCTGCACCTTTACCGTAAGGTGCGATTCCGATTACAGCGACAAGATAAAAAACATGGGCGAGGAGTTCACCGGTTTGAGCGAAAAGCTCATCAAAGGCGAGATCACCAAAGACTACGCCTTTGAAAAAATAAAGATGGCCATCGACCAGCTTTTGGGCGACGGCGCATACTCACAGATATTCCAGGGCAGGGATGATAATTTCTCCGACGCCTCAGACGTGCTCATCTTCATACTGTCTCAGGCGACCACATTTTTTAAGCAGATGAAAAAGACGGTGCTGCCTACCGAAATCAGTGATTCTACTCAGGTGATCCCTTTGCCAAACCATAAAAAGCATTAACCTCGGCGGCTTGCCGCCCTTACGGGAGGTGTAGGTATTGGCAACACGCTATATATCAACCAAAGTGGCTATCGAGGGTGAAGCCCAATACCAATCCTCGGTAGCCAATATAAACAGAGAACTAAAGGTCCTGCAATCAGCCCTTAAGCTCACGGAGAGCGAATTTAAGGGACAGGCCAACAGCATGGCAGCATTAACGGCCAAAGGCGAGGCTCTCAACAATCTATATGAGGCCCAGAGAAAGAAGGTCGATGAGTGTAAATCGGCTATGCAGAATGCACAAAAGGCCGTAGACGATTATAAGGGCAAAATCGAAAGGCTCAAAGCTCAGATTGAGGAGAATAAAAAATCCCTTGAGCAGATGAACGACGCCAACCGCAAAGCGGGGCAGGAATGGGCCGCACAAAAGAAGATAGTCACAGAGGACGAAGCAGAGCTTAAGAAACTGCAACGATCGGCCAACGATACCAGCGAAGCACAAGCAGAACTTAAGGCCAAGATAGAGGCTGCCAACGCTAAGATGGCCGAACTGGAAGAAAAGACCGGCGGCGCCGCCAAGGCTGCCGGTGAGCTTATCATTGAAAACGAGAAACTCAATAATGAGTTAGCCGACAATGAGGCAAAACTGGATGCAGCAAAGCGCAGCACCGATGCTTGGCAGATAAAGGTAAACGATGCCACGGTTGAGCTTAATAAGCTTGATTCAGAGATAAAGAAAAACAAGGGTTATCTCGATGAAGCCGAAAAAAGCGCCGACAAATGCGCTAAATCCATAGACGAATTCGGCAAGGAAGCAAAAGAAGCCGGCAGCGAAGTGGGTGAGCTATCCCAGGCACTAACGGCGGCTGGAATCACCGCGGCGCTCAAGAAGATCGCGGAAGAGCTCAAAGCGTGCGTTGAAGAGTCCATTGAATTTGAGAGCGCCATGGCAGGCGTTGCCAAAACAACGGATCTTACTACGGACGAACTGACCGCTATGGGTGAAAGCATCAAGCAGATGTCCACCGAGATCCCCCTCGCGGCCACCGAACTTGCCGGTATCGCAGAGGTGGCCGGACAGCTCGGCATAGCAAAAGACAGCCTCCTCCCCTTTACGGAGGTAATGGCAAACCTCGGTGTAGCCACCAATCTGACATCCGAGGAAGCTGCAACTATGCTGGCGCAGTTTACTGCCGTCACGGGCATGGACACCTCGTTTTTCAGCAACCTTGGCTCCGTTATAGTCGCTCTGGGCAACAGTTTTGCCACAAACGAGCGGCGCATAGTGGACATGGCCCAGAACATTGCCGCTGCCGGCACCAATGCCGGGCTTACGGAATCGCAGATGCTCGCGCTCTCCGCGGCTGTTACCTCGGTCGGCATAGAGACCGCTGCCGGCGGTACATCTATGAGCAAACTCATCAATCAGATGAAGACCGCTGTTGAGACAGGCGATGATCTTGATAAGTGGGCTAAAGCCTGTGGCCTTTCCACGAAGGAACTTTCGCAGTTATGGGCACAGGACGCCTCATCTGCGCTTCTGACTTTTATCCGCAACCTGAATCATCTGGATCAGAGTGCTGTCGTAGTGCTGAAGGATCTCGGCATTACGGAATCGCGCATGGTAACCATGATAACCTCCCTTGCCAACGCGGAGGATAAGACCGGGCTACTCACGAATTCCATCAATACGGCAAACGCGGCGTGGCGGGAAAATACCGCACTGGTCACGGAAGCGAGTTTGCGATACGGCACCACCGAGAGTCGGCTCCAGCTAATGGAGAACTCTTTTTCCAATCTGAGGATAGCCATAGGCGATAAGATGACGCCTGTGCTCGGCGCCTTTTACGATGGCGTGGCAAAGATCGTTAACGGTATTGCGGACCTCATAAACAAATTTGAAGGAGTCACCCCTCTTATAGCTGCGATAATAGTGGGATTGATCTCCTTCATAGCTGCCTTAAGTACGTTGGCTTTGACGATTAAGTTTGTCATTCCCCTAATCGTTTCCTTTAAAGCGCTGATAGGCGCAACACTTGCCAACCCCGTCTTGTTGGCCGTCGCAGGAGTAGCCGCGCTGGGCGGCGCGATAGCCACTCTTGGGCTTGCTATACCAAAGACCAGAAATGAATTGCTGGACCTTTCCTCTGCTTCCCAATTGCAATATGCGGAGATACAGCAGCTTAGGGCAGAGCATGAGCGGCTCGTTGCGACAGGACAGGCAGAATCCGAAGTCGCTCAGGATTTGAAGGCCAGGATCGAAGCACAGACCGCCGCATACGAGGCCAGTAAAACGACCATGGCGGAAGTCAGGACGGCCCACGCGCAGTTTGTGGAATCGAGCAAGCAGGTTATTGCAGCATACAATGATTCCGAGTCAAAAATAAAAAGCAACGCCTCAGTCAACACCAACCTCTTAAAGCGGTTGCAGGAACTCACCTCACAGAGCACCAAAACTGCGGCTGCGCATCAGGAGATATTGGGTATAGTTGACGTGCTGAACCAGCGTATCCCATCATTGGGATTATCGTATAACAGGTATACCGGCGAGCTCAATCTTTCCACCAAAGCAATAAAGGCAGCGATAGAAGCCGAAAATAAGCGGTTTGAGAATAACGAGCGCATTGAGCGGCGTATGGAATTGATAGAGCAGGAAATAAAGGCAGAAGAAGCGCTCGCAAAAGCCAAGGCGGAAGTAGAGGCTGCACAGCAACGATACAATGACGTGCAGGAACGGCACAACGAGGCGGTCGGCAACGCTATACCCGGAAGCCTTGCGTATACAGCCTCCATAGGCACGTTGGGGGTCGAACTGGAAAACGCCACCCTTAATCTGGAGGAATCAAAAGCACGCCTCGAAGAATCCCAAACAGCGTATGACGAAATAACCAGTTCTCTCGATGAGCTGAACAAAACTATGGCTGGCGTTTCGGACGAAAGCAGGAGCATGGCGGAAGTAGGAACGGAGGTAGCGCAAGCCCTGTCCCTGGAACTGAACGCTCTTGCTCTGGCTTACCAGCAGGCGTATGACGCCGCTCTCAAATCCATTGAGGGCCAGTTTGAACTATGGGACATGGCGGAAGTCAAGGCCGATATAAGCACCAAGACGTTGCGAGAGGCGCTCCAATCTCAAAAAGAGTACTGGTCTGATTACCACGCCAATCTGGAAACCGTCCGCTCCTATGGCATCGAGGGCATGGAGGAATTTCTCAAATACTTCCTCGACGGTTCTACCGAATCCGCCGCTGTTCTGGCGGCACTGGCCAGCGAAGGTAAATCCGCCGCAGAATCCATAGTAGGCGATTTTCAGGGGATGCGCGAAGCTCAGGCCCCGGTAGCCGACGCCTTTGCCCAGTTGGAAATAAACGCGACGGAGAACCTACAAAATATAGCTGTCTGCTATAAGGAGACCGTTCAGGAGATAACCAATGCCTCAAACGTTGACTTCACACCGTTTCTGCAAGCCGTAGATACAGCTTTTTCAAATGTGGGCATCACTCTTGAAACGGCTGGCAAGGATGCAGCCGAAGGACTTTCTACCGGCATAAGCGAGAATGCCGGGCAGGTAGAAAGCGCGTCTGCGGCACTTGGACAGACCGTTGTAGATACGGTACGAAAAGTGCTCGACAGCCACTCTCCGTCACAGGTGATGGACGAAATCGGCCAGGGAATTCCCACGGGTATGAGCGAGGGCATAAAGGCTAAAAATCCCGAATTGGAATCCACCGTGGACTCTATGGCCCAAACCATCGTAGAGAAGACGGAAAAGGCCGCGGATGATGCTGTCAAGCGGTTTGTAGAAAAATACGAGCAAATCAACGGCAAGACTCGCTCCATCCTTGAAAATCTCAGGATAACGGTTAACAGCACCACAGCCCCGCTACCCGGCGATATGACCACGGTTGGTAATTCCATGATTGACGGCATGATCTCCGGCCTCAATTCTCGCTCCTCCAGCCTTTTCTCCACAATCCGCGGTATAGTTAACAACGCAATATCCGCAGCCCGCTCGGCGGCTGACAGCCATTCGCCGTCCAGAAAGACCAAAAAGCTATTTGAGGACATAGACGAGGGCATGATTTTGGGCGCCAAGAGCAAGGCGGCACAAGTAGCTGCTGCATTGCAGGGCGTGGTAGATCAGGCATTAGACGTCAACATCAACAACCGGATACCCGATATAATATCCGGGATAGACGATACCATGCCCGCTGGTCCAGTAACCAACCATACCACATACAATAACGGCCGTCAGTTTGTGGTGGAACAGATTAACGTCACGGTGAAAGGAAACCCCGAAGACAGCGCGGAAACAGCGCGCGATCTCGGCGAGGAAATCACTGACGAACTTGAACGAATACTCAGATACAAGGGGTGGCTATAATGCTTGATTACAGTATGACCATAGGCGGTGTAGACCTAAAGCAGGAATACGGCATCATTATTGAAGAAATCAACAGGCCATTCCTGCCGAAGCTGCGTCCCCGCAAGGTGGAACTCCCCAACAGGAGTGGCGCTTACGACTATGGCGCGAAATGGCGGGATGAAATATCACTGGATATAAAGTGCGGCTCTATACGGCTCCCTACCCAGTCACAGGTCAGGGAGCTTGTTTATACGATGTCGGAAAAAACGAAGATCGCGTTTTGGGATGAGCCGGATAAGTATTATATAGGCCGTATATACGATCCCGGCAGGGCGTACAAAGTGCTATCCAGTATGAGAAAATTTGAGCTTTCTTTTATTTGCGACCCGTTTGCGTATGGGGCTACAATAGCGGCCGAGTTTGAAAGGGACTATTCACCCTCATATATCGGCACCGCCCCGGCGCCTGCCCGATTGCAGATAAAGAACGTTGGCAGCACGACAATATCAGGGATCCACATCACCATCACCCGCAGAAAGGAGACTTATCAGTAATGTACGCAACCAACCATTTTGAGGAAATAATGCTTAACCTTGCCCGGGGCATAAGCGCCTCGGCCCCTGAGACCATGTATCTCGCCCTATATCTGAACGACCCCGGCGACGATGGCGCGGGTACAGAGGTCTCATATTCCGGGTATGCCCGGCAGCCCATCACCTTCTCGGCGCCTGCCGCATCCGGCAATGGGTACGCAATGCAGAATACGGCCGCACTCACCTTTGCAGAATCATCCGTATCCGTTGGCAACGTCACCTATGTCGCTATAATGGATTCGCTCACGGGCGGTAATATGTACCTTTATGGCAGGCTGGAGGAAGTGCTGAATATCAGCGCCGGCATTGCTCCCGTTGTCCGCGCTGGGGCGGTTAAGTGGATATGGAGCGGCAAGATGGCCAATGCATACAAAATCAAGTGCATGAATATCTGCCGCGGTGTGAGCTGCTCAGGATTTTCTCCATACCTTGCGCTTTGCAACGGTTCTCCTGAAAGCGGCGGTTCGGAATTTTCTGGCAATTCATACGCCAGGACAGCATTTGTATTCTCGGCCCCTGCCCAACAGTCAGGAGGCGCTTGTCTTATAACAAACAGCGCGAGAATAGAAACTCCCGTGGCCTCCGGCCCATGGGGTGAGCTTACTCATATTGCGGTGTATGATGCGGAATCCAACGGAGAGCCCTACATAATAGACGCTGCTTCCAAGCAGGTAACCATGTCCGCAGGCCGTCAGGTCATATATGTTCCGTCCACCCTCAATTTCACCATCAACTAAGGTGGTGATACCCGGTGTATAATCAGCGAACTTTTAACCAAAGCAGCTTTAATACAGCCGTCGATGATGCGACTGTCTTTCTCACCACGGACGCATTTGAAACCATATCGGGCTATTTCGGGGTGGCGATACTCGCATACATACAAACCAACGCCGCAGAGCTCATAACGGCCGAGGCAATGGGTACCGCCGGTGTAACGCTGAGCACATATATGGCGGAAGAATTAGATTCCGAGTGTTCGGCAATCGGCAGTGTAATGCTCATGTCGGCGCCAGCGGAGATAGTTTCGGGAAATACCAGACTGGGCGCGACCATATACGCGGTCAATGACGTTGCGGAGGTCATAGATGCTATTGCTGCGTTGGGCGCAAGGTTCCGGCTGGAAACCGCCGCGAACGAGACTATTGACGGAATCCTTGCCGTCGGCGCCCAAATATCCGCGTCTCCCCACGGTATGTATGAGATGGTTTCGGCTGTATGCTCAGCCGAAGCGACGGATATTCTCGAGATAGATGTGGATATTTCCTTATCCCCGGGACAAACCCTGGTTGTTGACAGTGAAAATCTTATCGTTCTCCTCGACGGAGAGAATATTGTGGCACGGCATTCCGGCCGCTGGTGTGAGCTGGATCGCAAGGTGCGCTCCGTCGTTATATCCACAGGCACAGCCGGGGCTATCGAATCCTCGATACTCTACACTGAAAGGTGGTTGTAGCTATGGTAGAGGTCTTGAACCTATCCCGTCTTCGCACTGCATATCTGCAAAATTCCCATAGCGTAAGCGAAAAGGAAGTATTGAACGACGTGGGTACTATGAAATTCACCCTACCCTGCACCGATGAAAAATCGCGCTACTGCCAACCATTCCACTATGTACGTTGGATAAGTGACGAAACCGGGGAAACGGGCGAACTATATCGCATCATAAAGAGCACACGCACAAAAAAGCACATTACCGATAAGGTCTATGAGTGTGAGCACGTCCTTGCAACGTTGGCGGATAGTGTCATGCCGGGATACCACATCATTGGCAACATCGGCGTATACACCGTAGAGGTGCTCGAATACGTCCTGTCGTTTCAGAAGACCAAACATTGGCAGCTCGGGGAGTGCGATTTTCAACGGCAGTTTGAATATGCGTGGAGCAATGAGACAGTTCTCAATGCGCTATGGAGTGTGCCGAACAGATTCAGCGACCCCTATATCTGGAAGCTCAATACGACTAAGTATCCGTGGGAAATATCGCTGAAAAAAATAGATACTGCGGCAGAGCCTCAATTTTTTATCCGTGGCGGTCGAAATCTCATGTCAATGGAGATGCCCAGCGATTCTGCTGGCATCATCACCCGTATCTACCCGCTGGGATATGGAGAGGGTATAAATCAGCTTACCATAAAAGACGTCAATAATGGCATTCCGTATCTGCAAAGCCCTCAGAGCTATATCGACAGATACGGGCTCATTGAGCGGTACTGGGTGGACAGGCGTTTTGAAAATCCCGATTCCCTGAAAGAACGGGCGCAGGTGATATTAGATGAATTGCAGGAACCAAAGCTCACCGCCAAGGTCAGCGTATCCGATATTTATCAAATAACCCACGATGACACCGACAGGATTGAGATCGGGCGCATAGTGAAAGTCATGGATGAGGAATATCCCGACGGGGATTTTAAAAGCTATATCACCGCCATAGAGCGAAACCGCGACGTGGCCGGCAATGCGAACGTGGTCATAGCTAATAAGCCCACAGATATAGCCAGCAGCCTTGCCGACCTTGCCGACAGGCAGCGCATAGAAACGGTTTATTCTCAGGGTGCGACCCAGATATACGCCCAGTCTATACAAGCCAACGCCTCATCTCAAAAGGGCGCCATACTGAGGTTCTTCATCCCAACCGATATGCGGATCATCAATTTTGTAAATGCAAAGATAACCCTCGACAGTTTTCGCTCCTACTCCAAAGCCACAGGTGGTGGTGGCGCCATCACGAGAACCAGTTCATCGGGCGGTGGGAGTCAGTCTACCAGTAATAGTGGTGGTGGGACTGCTACTTCGACTTCCAACGGAGGAGGAGTTTCGAAAAGCACGGCAAGCGGCGGTGGCACTTCAAAAAGCACGGCAAGCGGCGGTTCAGTAAATGAAACGACAAATTCAGGAGGAATACAGTCCGCAACAACATCAGGCATAAGTCCAAGCGCGTATACAAAACAAGCCGAGGGACAGGTTGGAGAGGGTGCTACAACGGGCGCAGCTACCGTTGGAGGCGCCTCACATTCTCATTCGTATACCAAGCCCATTTCAAAACACGTTCATCACATGGGCCATACGCATGAGATCAATATGTCGAGGCACACTCATACATTTTATGTGCCACCGCATACCCATAACTTTAATGTTCCCGAACACAGTCATAGTTTTAACGTCCCCGAGCACAACCACAGTTTTCAAATACCCAGCCATACCCATAGATTCAATATACCCAGCCACACTCACACCATTTCCCTGCCCGACCATACGCACGATATCACGCAGGGCATATTTGAGTTTGGTTATCCCACGAGGGCGGATATATATGTGAACGGCAAATTGAAGGCAAGCATGAACCGAAGTATTGAGCTGGACATATCGGAATACCTGCTCAACGACAAAAACCAAATACCCCGCGGCTCATGGCTGTCGGTAGAAGTGCGGCCCAATGACCTCGCTTATGTAACGATAGACCTCGCCATCAAGGGGTTTGTACAATCACGAGGAGGTGGTACCTACTAATGGCACAGTCAATAATGTATCCGGGCATAGACAACAGCCCGAAAACCACTCTTACAGCTACCATTACCGCAAGCGACACATCAATCGCCGTTGCCGACGCGGCCAAACTACCCGCAGGGCCTAACCTTGCAACCTTGGGAACCGGCGACAATGCGGAGGTGGTGCTGTACACCAGTATATCCAACAATACCCTTGCCGACTGCATAAGGGGCGTAGGCGGCACTGCCCGTATATGGGCGGAGGGCACTCAGGTGTACCGTGCCTACACCAACAAGGACCATCAATCATTTATCGACAACATCAAGGATCTCGACAACAATAAACTGGGCAAGGCCGGTAGCGGCGGTGATCTCACCGTTGCCTTTGCTATGGCGTCGGCTAAAACTAATATAGCGACCGGCGAGAAGCTGGCCGTTATGTTTGGAAAGATTGCCAAGTGGTACGCATCTTTCAAGAATCTCGCATGGAAGGATAGCGTAGGCACCGTAGAAATAGACGCCAACGCCGTTACCAATGCGAAACTCGCATCCATGGCTGCAAAGACCCTTAAAGGAAATAAGGGCGCTGAAGCCGGAGCCCCCGCCGACCTGTCCGCATCGGATGTGCGCAGTCTGCTTAACGTGGCGAAAGGCGCAGACGTAACCAAAACCACACTGGAATCCCTTGGAGCGATAGATGCGCTTGCCGATGATGATAGGATAGTCGTTGGCGATGTATCAGCGGCAGCAGGCAGCCGCAGCAAATATGTGTTATGGAGTGCCGTAAAGACCGCAATAAGTACGGCGTTGCAAAACGTTTACGCAGCGAAAAATCACAAGGACGCCCATAAAACAGGAGGTGCGGACGCACTCACTGCCGCAGACATAGGCGCTGCTGCCAGCACACATAAGGATAACCACAAGGTAGGTGGCAATGATGCGCTGACCCCCTCGGATATAGGGGCCGCTGCCCCGGCTAAGGAGCTATCCGCCACACTTGCGGCCTCCGGCTGGTCCAACGGCGTCATAACGGTAACAGGGCTCACAGGCGTAACCGCCAGCAGCAAAGGCAATATATCACTGGCAAGTACTGCCACCCTTGAGCAGCGCACCGCCGCTGCAAACGCAAATCTGTTCAAGACCGGCCAAGGGACCGGCAGTATTACCATAACTGCGGACGGCGAGGTTCCCGCCGTAAATATCCCTATAAAAATACTTATAGTAAATTAAAAGGAGGTAAATATGAGTTTATTGAGTTTTTTCCCGTATAGCGTTAAAGTCGGAGGCGTTGTTTTCGATGTGCAGATCGCGCAGCAGCTTCCTGCTGCCGTTGTAAACAATCAGGTGGTCGTGCTGACCTCCCGGGATTGCAGCAAGTGGACATTCTCGTATGGGCCGCCTGCCTCGCCTGAGTCCGGCGATATTTGGATACACACGGTAGACGGCGGCGGGTATACCCTGTCGATAGCCGGCGACCAGACGCTGATACTCACTCCGGGCGTTGTTATGCAGTACAACGGCTCTGCCTGGGAGTATAGCAATGCGTACATAGGCGTCAACGGCGTGTGGACGCTTTTCAGTACAAAATCCCCGCTGTCCTCCTGCTCGTGGGAACAGGTTGTGGGTATTGCCAACTCAGGCGAGGACGTTTCAAAGTTTTGGAGCGTTGGTGATACCTGCCCGTTGACTCTCAGCACAGGCGAAACAGTATATCCTCAGATTGCAGGCTTCAAGCACGATGATAAAGCGAACGGGGGCGGGAAAGCCGCCATTTCCTTTATCACAAAGGACTGCCTTGGAACCAAATATAAAATGAATGATAACTGGACAAATGTGGGCGGCTGGAATGATTCAAAAATGCGAAAAACAAACATGCCGGCATTTCTGGCCACCTTCCCGGATATACTCAAGAGCGACATAGGTATTAAGACAGTAAATAAGCGGGCTTCTGCCGGTAACCAGTCAACCAATATCATTACCTCTCAGGACAGATGTTGGATACCTGCGCTTATCGAAGTCATGGGCTCCTCCGGCAACTCCGTTCCCGGCGAGGGAACGCAATACTCGCTTTTTACGACAAATAGTAGTAGAATAAAAAAAGTAGGAGCAGCCGCAGCGGATTGGTGGTCGCGCTCTCCGTACTCCAGTAGCGACGGTAGTTTCTGCGCGGTGTCCGCCGCCGGGGCCGCTACCAATTATTATGCCACCACTGAGCTTGGCGTGGCGCTGGGCTTTTGCCTATAATCCCCGTATCCAGTAATCGCCGCCCCATTTAGGGGCGGCGAAGAAAAAAATTTTAAAATTGGAGGTTCCAGATGTCAGTGCCGAAATCCAAGCGTAGTGAAAGCTCAATGGAATTTCTGAACGGGGCTTTTGATCTGGAAGGATATACCCACCAGCGGTGTACCGGGAATTTCCCTAAGCACGCCCGGCTTTTTATCGCGGCGGAGATATACAAATTAGCAGCCGAATGTCACACCAATGCAAAGTCGGCGAACAGCATATTTGTCAACAACTCCCACGATGCACAAATGCGGCTGGATTATCTCACAAAGGCGATATGTGATATACAAGCGTTGTATTCCAAGATCCACATTGCCAAGAAATACGTACAGTTTGAAGCGGGAAAAGCCCCGAACTGGGATGTGTGGATAGGCATGGTAGAAAAGGAGGCAACTCTTCTCGTAGCCACGAGAAAGGCCGAGATCGAGAGATACAGAAAGGCAGGATATATTATGTAGTAATCAAGTTTCGGTTCTGTTCTGCATAAGCCCGGATTGGTGGTCGCGCTCTCCGTACTCCAGTAACAACAATAATTTCTGCGCGGTGTCCGCCGCCGGGGCCGCTACCAATAATAATGCCAACACTGAGCTTGGCGTGGCGCTGGGATTATTTATGATTGGCCCGACAAAGTAGCTTTGGCGAAATCAGTGCCTTAAATAAGGGGAACAGGACCATTGCCGGAAACGGCATAAATGGAACCGTCGCTATGACCGACAGGACGCTGCTTGCATGGATGGGTAGGTGCGTAACCATTTTCATTGTCGTTGTCATACGCAGCCTGAATCGCACCCTACAATACGGCTGTACGGCGGTTATTTCTAAAAGGAGACATGATGACAAGCGAAGAAAGGCGGGAGGTAAGATATCAAAGACGAAAGGCCCGGCGGCTTGCCAAGAGGCAGGAGCGCCAGCGGGCCTTTGAAGATGTGTTCACTTTTGACAATTTGTATGAGGCATATAGGCTATGCTGCCGTGGCGTTATGTGGAAAGCCAGCACCCAAGTGTACAAGGCTAACGCTATGCTGAATATTCACAACACGAAAAAGCGGCTGTTAAGCGGTAAGTATAAGCACCGCGGGTTTACCGTGTTCCACATCAACGAAAGGGGCAAGCCCCGAAAGATACAAGCCTCCCACATAAGCGACCGGGTGGTGCAGCGGTGTCTTTGCGACCACTGCATGGTTCCCCAGATGTCCCCTACATGGATATACGACAACAGCGCCAGTCAAAAGGGAAAGGGCATGGATTTTTCCCTGAACCGTCTTGACGCCCACCTGCACCGGCACTACCGCAAGCACGGCGCCAGTGGATATATCCTGCAAATTGATTTCAAAGATTTCTTTGGCAGCCTTTGCCACGCCACGGCTTTCCGGGAGATAGACCGGAATATATTCGACCCGCGCCTCAACGCTTTAGCTAAGGCGCACCTGACCTGCTACGGCGACCACGGCGTAGGGTTGGGAGCTATGCCCTCTCAGACCATAGCTATCGCTACACCTAACAGGCTGGATCACTTTATAAAGGAGCAGCTTCGCATAAAGGGTTATGGCCGATATATGGACGACAGCTACCTTATACACGAGGATAAGGAATACCTAAAAGAGTGCCTTATCCGAATACAGGCTTTTTGTGCTGAGTTGGGTATAACCATAAGTGACAGGAAAACAAAGATTATAAAACTGACCAAAGGGTTTAAGTTTTTGAAGATACGCTTCAGGCTGACCGATAGCGGCGCGGTAATCCGCAAGCCTAACCGCAAGGGTATCTCACGTATGCGCCGCAAACTGCGAGTATTCCGCCGTTGGGTATCCGAGCAGCGCATGACATATCGGGACGTGGAAAACGCTGTGGCGTCATGGCGCGGCGGTATGATACGCAGCCGAGCATACTGGGCGGTATTCAACATGACCCGATACTTTAAATATCTATTCAGAGAGGAGATAAAATCGTGTATCGCATAATTAAAGAAAATGAAGTGGTGGCGGTGGTAGACAAACTGCACTTCTGCCGGCCTCAAGCCAATGACATCCCCTGCCTCACCGATGAGGCAAACGCGCATGGCATTGTCATAGACGATGCTTTTTTTCATATAGAGGGCTTCCCCGAGTGGGAAGGCAAGGAAACTGTAAAATACGAGGAATTTGCGGGAACTGCCGCTATCGCAACGGCACAGGCGGAGCTCGCTGAAGCCCGTTCCGAAGTGTCCGAAATACTCATCGCGGCTCGGGAGGGGCTCGTGAGTCCCCCCTCGCCCGGTGCGCCGTGGAACGCCCAAACGCATTACACTACCGGCGATACCGTGGAGGGCGGGTATGTGGCGCTGAGATACAGCCGTGGCAAAGACCCCGCAGACACGGCCAATATAGGCGTTTACTGGGAGATACCGCAGGTCAGTTATCCGGCGTGGATCGATATTGAGGACGGCACGGTAATAACAGAGGATACCATAGTCACCCATGATGGCAAGGCCTGGAGGTGTATTTCCCAGCATATCAAGTCCGCGGTATATAAGCCCCATGCGGACAGCACGAAATGGGCCGCATATAACGCATAGAGGGGCTAATCCCCCCTCTATCGCCGCTGTCCGGCTGTTCTGACAGTTGCAATCCTATCCGCACCAACAATGATGTGAACATACTATGTATGATGTTGACATCGGTGGTTTCACCCGAATATAATGTAATTGAGCCTAGGGAATTGCGGGGTTTATTTGGGTATAAGGAGGTGCAAGCATGAATAAAACCGAGGCTGTGGCTAATTACTTTATAGCCATGGGAATGAACGAAGAAGAATCTTTTATGAGCAACCTCCGGCTGAACAAGCTTATGTTTTATGCACAGGCGTGGTGTTTGGCTACATCTGGCAAGCCGCTTTTTGAAGCAGATTTTGAGGCGTGGGACTTTGGCCCCGTGATACCCGCCATATATCAAAAATATAAGAAATATAAAGGTGCGGCGATCACCGAGGTATCTCCCGACTTTTCTCTTTCGGTCTTTGATTCCGAAGAAATAGAATTGCTGTCCGCAGTGATGGCGTCCTACGAAAAATACAGCGCCGTGGGCCTAACGAATTTGAGCCATGAGAAGGGCGAACCGTGGGATATAACAATTCAGAAAGAAGGACGAAACGGCATTATAAGCAAAGCTCTCATAAAAGAGTGCTTTAAAAAAAAGGAACCGATAAGAATCGTGAAGCCTGCTGATATTCTGCAAACCGTTGGGTATCACGATAAAGACGGCACCCTGATACTTCCTGCGGACTGGAAAGAGGGAGATCGGCCGACGAATGCCTAAATATGAGAAGTGGGATATATATTGGGCAATTGTCGCATATGATGACGAACCCGGCAAGAAGAAACTGAGGCCGGTTATCATAGGATATGATGGTGCCGCTTACATAATGTCGTTTTATGTAACAAGCCAATCTCCAAAGCCGGGATATGACTGCTATCCCATAAAAAACTGGGCAAAAGCTGGATTGCAAAAGCAGTCGGTAGTAAGACTGGATAAGATGCTCAGGTTACAACCTGACGATGTTCAGGACTTTATAGGACACTTGTCAGATATCGACATAATGCTGATAGAACTGGAACTTGCAAGAATAGCCAATCGCAGTCAGTGAGGTCGGAAATGGTTCCCGACACACGCGAAAGCGTACCTGAGATGCAGGGGACACCGCCCTGCCACTGATCCGATTTTAAGGAGCTTAGCGGCTCCTTTTTTCATGCAAAAAATGCGCCGGCTCACTCGCATTAAGAGCAGGCAGATTAACGGAATAAAGGGCCGCGAGGCCCTTTTTTCATACAACAAAATTTTAAGAAAGGAATCAGTAACATGAAAAAGACGACTGCACTTTTCCTCGCCCTAAGCCTTCTGCTCCTTGTGAGCGGGGCTTTTGCGGCAAACCCTATCGCGGTTGGTATAACCGCAATCGACTACCAGACGGGAGCCGTGATAGGTCCTAAAAACTACTCCGTCAACGAGCTTTTTACGGTGCGGGTGACCGTATCTATCCCCCGGTTTACGGACACCTCAAATCTGACCGTAAAGCTCCGGACGGACGGATTAACAATGTTCGAACCCCAAATAGACCTACGAAGCGGCGAATATTACCTGTCAGGCGTTATAACCCGCCAGCCCGCATCCCTAACTGTGGAAATACGGGATCACTCCTTCGATAATGCAAACACCGCCGAGGAGCTTTACAACGCCATACAGTTTGACCGCTCCACTGCCGCTACATACAAATTTAGCGTAGCGCAGGCCAGTACCACCACGACCACTACTACCATCGTCAAGCAGCTTCCCAAGACGGGCGGCCCTTCCGCCCTCGGCTCGAGCATACTTTTGCTTGTCTGCGCTGCGCTGGTATTCAAGAACAGGAAGCATAACTAATTTCATTTCAAGGAGGTGAAACCCATGGGCGATTATATCTGTTCCGCGATCCCCTCAGTAATCGACGACCGCGACTATGCCGTGTGCGTCCGTCAGCCCGTTACTCTCCCCCTCCGCTACCGGCAATCAATCCCTACCAATTACCATCAGGAGGCCGGAAACTGTGTCATGCAGTCCATGCGCTCGTGTATGTGGAGCATATTCAAAACGGAATTTGGGGTAGATATGGGATACGGCGGATACCGTTCCCACAGCCGGGAGGGGATGTATCCCAACGAGGCAGCAAATGGCCTTTGCAAATACGGCATAGCCCCTCTCAAGTATGATCCCGGCGAACGTGAGGTGCCAGCCGTCATAGCCTACTACCGCCAGAATAGGCAGGAGCTTGAGCGCCACGCCAAGCCCTATAAGGGCTTGACTTGGGGACGGGTATACTCCAAAGAGGCCGTAAAACAGGCCCTATATAACGGCCTATATATCGTAGCCTGTTTCGCCATATCCCAGTGGCGAACCGACAGCAGGGGAATTTACCGCTGCACCTCTCCCGAAAAAGGCTACCATGAGATGCGGATCTTCGGCTGGGATATAGTTGGAGATCACGAGTACGCCTGTGTCCAGAACTCCTGGGGCAGCTCATGGGGCATAAAGGGCGAATGCTATATCCCGTGGGACGATGTGTTCCGGGTTGGTGACGTCATAGCCCTCACCGCCCCAACGCAGGAGGAAAAGGACGGTAATGATACCTACATACGCCGCACGCTCCGCAAGGGCATGGTGGGCGATGATGTGAAGGAGCTCCAAAGTAAGTTGAACGAGCTGGGGCATATCTGCGGTACGGCAGACGGTAAATTCGGCAGCCGCACCCGATATGCAGTAAAGGCCTTCCAGCGCCGGCATCGGCTCAAGGCCGACGGCATAGTAGGCCCAAATACGTGGGAGGTATTGGATAGCGTATGATGGAGAAAAAAATACTTGCTTATGCCTCCAAAGGCAGCGAGGTAAGCGATCTGCAATTCCGGCTATCGGCCATAGGCTATGGCTGCGGCGATGATGACGGATTCTATGGTGTGCCTACCGTTGCGGCAGTTAGGGCATTCCAGAGCGACAAGGGCCTGCCTCCTACCGGCGAAGCCGACAGCGCGACCCTATGCGCCATTGCCGCGATACCCGCCACAACTCCAACAGATGATGTGCGGGACTTCATACGGTGGGCGCTGACCCATGCTAAGGCCGGGAGCATACCCCTCGGCGCAGAGCTGCTTATACCGGCTGGGGATTGCGGCACAGACCCGTGGGAATACCTATTCGGCACCTCCGGGAAGGTGGCTACATCTTCCGTGCTGGAGGAGCGGTGGTGCAACTATTACAGCCTCAACGGCTGGCGGCGCAAGGATTACGACCGCATTACCCGTGACTGGGCTGCCAATCGGCAGATGGTAGCCGACTGTCAGGGCTTACTTGACGCCTACTGCACAATGGTTCTGGGGATCAGGACGGACTTATCCGCCCACGGCAACTACACTAAATGGTGTTCGGAAAAGGGGCGCATCGCCAAACTCAGCCGTCCCTATGTCATAGGGGAGGCTGTTTTCCGCGCCAGCAACGCCGGCATAATGAAGCACGTTGGATGGGTCTGCGGCTTTACCAGCGATGGAGAACCGCTGGTGGTAGAGGAACGGGGCCTATCCTATGGTTGCGTCGTAACCCGGCTGTCAGTCCGAAACTGGACGCACAGGGGAATAATGGACAAACGCTTTGTCTACGCTTCCGTACCTTCGGAGGCGTATCCCTATTTCGCTGTTTGCGGCGGGAACAGTGTACATGTGCGCTCAGGCCGGGGGACAAAACATAATGTCCTTGCAACACTACGCAAGGGCGACCTGCTCCTTGCCCTGCCCCCTATCGACGGCTGGTGTGAGATAACCTATGTATCAGCGGGCACGTTCCGGCAGGGCTATATGAGCGCAAAATACGTTGCATCAAAGGAGGTAGTCTGAAATGCAGATACTCCAATTGCTGCTGGCCGGCACCGTGGGAGCCGCGCTGGTAAAACTGGTCGATAACGTGATCCAGTTCATGCTTAACCGCGCCGCCAAAAAATCAGACCGCAAGGCTGATAAGGCAGACGCAGACAAAGCCCAGGATTGCGATATAGCCGCGCTGTCACAACAGGTGAAAACGCTGCTCGAAAGAGTAGGCCGGACAGAAAAGGGGCAGCAGGTCATATTGCACGACCGCATAAAATTCCTCGCCCGGGCATACATCGCGGCCGGCGAGGTGAACTTCTACGACTACAACGACCTCAAGGAAATGCACGAGACTTACCGTGAGCTGGGCGGCAAAAATCTTGTCCGCCCGATGGATGAGGTCAGCAAACTTAAAACCATATATAAATAATCAATTAAATAAAGGAGGATACTATTCCATGAAAAAGACACTCATCAAGATTTTCACCCTCATCGCTGTTATGACCCTCTCCCTGTCTTTGGCCTCGGTGGCCTTTGCCGCCTCCGGTGCGCTTCCCGAGGAGTTCTTCTCCTGGGAGGTTCTTGCCACCTATGCGGGTGCTACTATGTTTACGCTGCTTGTGACCCAGCTCATTAAGGGCATAGGCGTGATAGACAAGATTCCCACCCGTATAGTCGCCTACATCATCGCACTTGTGGTGCTGCTGGCGGCCAACTACTTCAACGGCTCCCTTACTGCAAGCACGGGCTGCCTATGCGCCGTGAACGCCGCTGTGGTTGCTTTTGCTGCGTATGGCGCCCATGACACCATTGCCGAGGTACGCAAGCCCAAATAATAAAGGTGCTCACCTTCACCCTCTCGCGGCATTCCCGCGGGAGGGCTTTTTTTTATTTGGGTAGAAATCAACAAAAGGTATCATACACGATTAAATTAAAGGCTTATGCCAAAATAACAAATTTGTTTGCTCTTGGTAATGTTTGTGTTATATTTTGAGTTGACAGTTAGAAAATAATCGCATATAATAAGATTGCAGGTAGAGATACGCTGTATACTCGTGTAACCGAATTAGCGTTTAAGTGTCATGTAATGGCACCGGTCACGAGGCCGCCGCGAGGCGGTTTTTTTAGTTTTAGTGGGGAAAGACTATGGACTTATTTGTGTATTCAGATGAATCTGGAGTATTTGATAAAGCACACAATGAAATTTTTGTGTTTGGTGGTCTGATTTTCATTGGCAAAGACCAGAAGGATGAGTATGCCAGACGATATATTGCGGCTGAGAAAGTAATGCGTGGGTGCCGATATTCTACACATAAAGAACTAAAAGCTTGCCGCATATCTAATAAAGATAAAGGTAAATTATATCGCGCTACAAATGGAACTGTAAGGTTTGGTGTACTTATAAACCAGCAAAAGGTGTTACCACGCATCTTTGAAAGCAAAAAAGATAAGCAAAGATACCTTGATTATGCTTATAAAATAGGCCTTAAACGGGCACTTGAATATCTTATTTCAGAGGAATATATAACAAGATCGGACGTCAATGCTATACACATTTACAATGATGAGCATACCACCGCAACAAACGGAAGATATGAATTACGAGAAGCCATAGAAAACGAATTAAAAAATGGCACCTACAATGCACAATATAACAGATTTTTTGAACCTACCTTCAAAGAACTTAAGGGGTTGGATTTGTTTTACCGTGATTCAAGCAAAACGCCTCTTATTCGTGCGGCAGATATTGTAGCGAATAGGATATATCACATGGCTCTCTGTGGGAGCATAAAACAGTTGGATGGGGTATATTTAACCATATTACCATAACAGGTTGCAGGAGTTTTTTTCATGATGACCTCTCATAAAAAATGTCCCCCACTGGGACACATCACACATTTCTGTGGAGAGGTGCGGGGGGTCCTGTTGGTATTATTATATGCCTTTATTGCATTTTTGCAACCCTTAATTATAAAAAACTTTGTAAAGACTTTTTTGAGCAAGGCTACACCTGAGCCATAGACAACATTGAGTAAGGTACAAATAACCATAAGACACCCCGCCCCGGAGGTCACGAGGGCAGGAAGGATGAAAAACATGAAAAAATATTTAATGGCAGGGTGTATAACACCGACACCGCTACCCTTATAGGCAGCAAAAACAACGGCAACCTCGGCTCGGATTTTAACTATCGCTGCGATAGCCTCTACCGCAAACGCACGGGCGAGTATTTTTTACACGGTGAGGGCGGCGCGAGGACACAGTATGCTGAGTGGCATAACGGCCTGCTATGCGGGGGTGAGCGCATAATACCGTTGACATTTGATGCGGCCCGTCTGTGGGCCGAGGAAAACCTCGACGCAGACATCTATGAGGCCGAGTTTGGCGAGGTTGTCGAGGACAACAGCCGGATATGCGTATCACTCAGCCTGTCAGCGGCAGGGGTAGAGCGGGCGCGGCGAGAGGCTTCGGCCCGCGGTGTATCGCTGTCCGCGCTGGTAGATGAGTATTTCTCCGGGCTGTAAAGCGCTGCATAGTATAATGACGGTGATCCACATGACCGGGTATCAGCAGGGTATTTTTTACGCGCTGGGTTGCCAACAGGATAGCAGATTTGCATTACGCTGCATAGACCGCCGATATCTCGATGAGGTTGCACACCTTTTTGACGGTTGCACGGTGTATTACCAAAAGCGAACACAGGGCAAAAAGGGGTGTTATTGCATTAAAAGCGCGAGGGTATCACAAATCAGCCTCGATAACGTTACTGACCATGCAGGATTTTTGCGGGCAGTTATAGAGCTCAACGGAAGTATTGGTCTCGCTACGCGCAAACAAAAAGTCACCGGACATCATTATTATCGTCCCAGGCTGCGAATATACGGCACGGAGGCTATTGTCGATATTGCATTGGATCATTTGCCGATTATTCCCAAAAAAATGCAGCACCATCATACGAACACGGGCCACACGTGCGAGATTAGCATAAACAATTTGGACGAGTTGTTGAGTGTATACGACTATCTATCGGGATACACCGTGGCGCCAGATTTTTGGCAGCGTTACGCAGATTATATGAACGGCAAGCTGAATACAGCAGACCGTCCTTGGTCGGTATAAGCATAATTATGAGTATTTTTTCGGTCTGTGTCATACTTCACAGCAAAAAACATAGGCATTCTCCCTAAGGCCCGGACAACTTCTGTCCGGGCCTTATTCTTTATCCGGCAAGTAATGCACTTTATTCTCAACGGATATGTTGTGCGTATTCATTGCGCTGGGCTCAAAGCCAAACGTGAGGGTGTATCCCATAGCATTCACTATGCGCTGTGCATCCTCAAAGCCAAAGTTTTTCTTGTTCAGAAGCTTATTGAACGCCTGCGGCGATAACCCTATTCTCTCGGCTACTTCACGATGGCTAACTTTGCTATCCAGCATTATTTTTTTTATCTCAATAATAACCTGCTCGTTGTCACGATATGCTATCACGTGTAGCACCTCCTTTCATTTTAATAATAAACCATATTGGAATATAAGTCAACTGTAAACGGGAAAAATAATAAAAAAAGTAGTATAAAGAGGTTGACAGATAAACCAAAATGGTTTATAATTAGTACATAAAGAGAGGAGGTGAGGCAAATGGTAAAGTCAAATGAAGAAGCCCTGCGAGAGCTTCTCCGGCTGATGGCTGATAATCCAGGGTTGGCAGACCGGATAACAATCACCATAAAGCCAGCAAAGGTCTTGCAGGGCACCGACAAAAAAGATTAAATCGGTCGGGGGGCGGCAGCCACCGCCCCCTTCCTAAGAAGAGTATAACCGACATTCAAATAAAACACAAGGAGATACGATATGAATTGCTTAATTTATGAAACATTCCGCGAGGGATACGGCATCGACCAGATTGAGAACACCATGACCGTTGGGGAGCTCATCCGCTTCTTGGGAGACTTCAGCGAGGACACACCTATTTACCTGAGTTTCGACAACGGGTACACCTACGGAGGCATAACAGAAAGACGTTTTGAAGAAAGGGAGGAAGAAGCTGAATGAACAAGGTAAGACGCAAGGCGTTGGCCGATCTGGTCGAGCAGTTTGAAGTTCTCAAGGAAGAACTTGAATCCCTCATGGAGGAAGAGGAGGAATACCGCGACAATATGCCGGAGAACCTCCAAGGTTCTGAGCGGTACGAAAAGGCGGATGCGGCCTGCGACAACCTATCTGACGCAGTAGATAGTCTGGAGGAATCCATCAGCAGTATCCAAACTGTTATTGAGGTTGAGTAGGGCAGCCTCTATGAAAAGGATATATCTACAACCAGAAAATCCCCCGACCGTTGTTGGCCGGGGGATTCTCCCTTAACGTTTCCGTTTTTCATGCCCTACTCTCGTAAGTACGACTGGCTCACTGTTAGGTATGTAAACCATAAGTTCACATAGGTCGCATTCGAGGGCTTCGCAAATCAGGTCTAAATGTTCTAAACTTACTCTGGCAGCAATGTCATGGTACAAATCGTTGATGGTGTTAGCTCTGATTCCGGTCTTTCGCGAGAGATCAGCCTGTGTCCACCGTCGTTCGCCAAGTCTGGTAGACAGTAAAATCCGTATCATACGCATTTGCTCCTTTTTCTCAATCTACCAGATATTGCGCTTATTTTCTCGTTTTTGATAATATATATCGAATTTTGATATAAGAAAAGACACCCTTAACACAGGTGTCTCTCCCTTTAAACTCTGGATACCAGTACGAATACCTCGCCAATTACGTACATAATAAGCTCTGGTGTTCGCCCAGACTGATGTTGGTGGAGCATAGGGGATTCGAACCCCTGACCTCAACATTGCGAACGTTGCGCGCTACCAACTGTGCTAATGCCCCATATCATTTGTATTATACACCAGATTTAAAAAAAATCAACCCGCTTTTAAAAAACTTGCCATCGCCGTTGACAAACATGTTTCGACGCGATATAATAATCAAGCACGCGATAAACGGCGTATGCGCCCTTAGCCCAGCTGGATAGAGCGTCTGGCTACGGACCAGAAGGTCGGGGGTTCGAATCCCTCAGGGCGCGCCAAAAGAGAAAGGATTACCGTCAGGTAGTCCTTTTTTCATTTGTTCAATAATGCCGAGGAACACAAAACCATTCAGCAAATGTTTTTTTATTTCCCGATCTTGTAGAGGCACTGCCCCACACATTTTTCGTAAAAGTTTACTAAAACCTATTGACAGGGGCGGCGGGGGAAAGTATAATACTACCAACCTACCTAATTGGTGGTATTTAGAGCGAATTTATTTTGAAGGAGATACGGTGCTATGTCAAAGATCTTTACCTCCGCCGATCAGCTTATCGGCCATACCCCCCTCATGGAGCTTACTAACATCGAAAAGAAGCACGGCCTCAAGGCAAAGCTGCTTGCAAAGCTGGAGTACTTTAACCCCGCGGGCAGCGTAAAGGATCGCATTGCCAAGGCCATGATAGACGACGCTGAGACAAAGGGCCTCTTAAAGCCCGGCTCCGTCATAATCGAGCCCACCTCTGGCAATACCGGCATAGGCCTGGCCTCCGTGGCCGCAGCCCGGGGCTATAGGATAATCATAGTAATGCCTGAGACAATGAGCGTTGAGCGCAGGCAGATAATGAAGGCCTACGGCGCAGAACTGGTGCTCACCGAGGGCGCAAAGGGCATGAAGGGCGCCATTGCCAAGGCCGACGAGCTTTCCAGGGAGATTCCGAACAGCTTCGTTCCCGGTCAGTTTGTCAACCCTGCCAACCCAAAGGCCCACTTTGAGACCACCGGCCCCGAGATATTCGATGATACCGACGGCAAGGTTGACATATTCGTAGCCGGCGTAGGCACCGGCGGCACTGTAACAGGCGTTGGCCAGTATCTCAAGTCCAGAAATCCCAGTGTTAAAGTAGTCGCAGTAGAGCCAAAGAGCTCCGCGGTGCTCTCCACCGGCGTTGCAGGCCCCCACAAGATACAGGGCATAGGCGCGGGCTTCGTGCCGGACGTGCTGGATACAAAGGTATACGACGAGATAATCCCTGTTACCAATGAGGACGCATTCGCTGCCGGCAAAGAGATAGGCAGGAGCGAGGGCGTGCTGGTAGGCATATCCTCCGGCGCGGCACTCTGGGCGGGAATAGATCTCGCAAAGCGGCCCGAAAACGCCGGCAAGACCATTGTGGTGCTGCTGCCGGATACCGGCGACAGGTATCTCTCTACTCCCCTGTTTGCAGACTGATAAATTTACTGTATAATAAAGTGTCCCGGAAATACCGGGGCACTTTTTCCGTACATCGAGGAGGTTTTCCATGGAAATCACCGTTCAAGAGCTTGCTGCTCTCGACCCCAAGGGATACGTGCTGCTGGATATGCGTGGTTCCGAGGCCAGGGAGTACGGGTCAATACCCGGCTCCGTTGGAGTTTCCCCGGAGGAGCTGTCCCGGTATAACGGCGATAGGGGCAAAAAGGTGATAATATACTGTGCCCGCGGACAGGTCAGCCTTGACGCGGCCATAGCCCTGCGGGAGAGAAGCTATGACGCATACAGCCTCTCCGGCGGCTATCTCGCCTGGCTGCAGGACGAGATGGAAAAGCAGGAGGCGGCAGCGCTGTGCCGTCAGGTCGAGGAAAGCATTCGCAAGCGCTTCCACAGCAAAATCTGGTGCTGCTTCACCCGGGCCATACGGGAGTATGAGCTTGTAAAAGAGGGGGACAGGATCGCCGTGTGCATATCCGGCGGCAAGGACTCCATGCTCATGGCAAAGCTCTTTCAGGAATTAAAGCTCCACAACAAGTTCCCCTTCGAGGTGGAGTTTCTGGTGATGGATCCGGGCTACAGCCCGGAGAACCGCCGCGTAATAGAGGAAAACGCCAGAAAGCTCAACATACCCATACACATATTCGAATCAAACATATTCGAGTCGGTTTACCATGTTGAAAAGTCCCCCTGCTACCTCTGCGCCAGAATGCGCAGGGGGTATCTCTACCGCTACGCACAGGAGCTGGGCTGCAACAAGATAGCATTGGGCCACCACTATGACGACGTTATAGAGACTATACTCATGGGTATGCTGTGGGGGGCGCAGGTGCAGACCATGATGCCCAAGCTCCACAGCACAAACTTCGAGGGCATGGAGCTTATACGCCCCCTTTACTACGTCCGGGAGGACGCCATCAAGGCGTGGCGGGACTGCAACGGCCTGCACTTTATACAGTGCGCCTGCAAGTTCACGGACACCTGTACCACCTGCACAAATAATGAGACAAAGTCCAAGCGCATGGAGGTAAAGAACCTCATACGGAAGATGAAAAAAACAAACCCCGGCGTAGAGGCCCATATATTCAGGAGCATGGAAAACGTCAGTCTGGACGCCGTCATAGCCTACAAGACAAAGGGAAGGAAAATTCATTTTTTAGATAATTACGACAACCCTGACGGAGGCATTGAAGAATAAAAAATGCGCGGCCCGAATTTTTAACCGGCCGCGCTTTTTTCTTAAGCTCATATCACATAATTGTCTGCCATTGGCGCCTTCATGAGGTCCGCCAGGGTTATATTTGAGAAGTAATCCCTTGTCATATCGTAATAGCCCTGCCATACGGGCAGCGTCTTGCACTCCGCAGCCATTTTGCAGGGAGCCGCCCCCTCCTGAAGGCAGGCCACCGGAGCAAGATCCCCCTCCGCCACTCTGAGTATATCCCACAGGGTATACCTATCCGGATCCCGGACAAGACGGTACCCCCCGCCTATGCCGTGAGAGCTTTCGATAAAACCTGCGGCCTTCAGAGGCGGCATTATCCGCTCTATGTATTTAAGTGATATATCCTGCCGGGCAGCCACGTCCTTTATGGGGATATACGCCCCTGTGTTGTGCTCCGCCAGATCTAAAAGTATGCGTATGGAATACCTTCCCCTGGTAGATATCATGGTTAATTTCTCCTTTACCATCAGTTGACAAGAGCACACAAGCCCTAAAGGCTTGTTTTGGGACGCTCCTGCGTTCTCGTCGCTTGTATTACATCCAGTAGTACTGCGCTCCTCGGCCTTGGATCGCCCTCAAAACAAGCTCTTTAGGGTCTTCGAGTTTTAGAAGCCAAAGAGTATGGCAGAACAAGGAGGACGAGTGCAGAAATACTGGTTGTATTTCAAATGAGGACGACACAGTTATGCCGTGCTGTTTGGCTCCTAAAACCTTGTGTGTCCTTGTCAACTGATGGTATAACTGAATTATACTACCGACATGCAGGTTGGGCAATGGCTTTGTGGCACTCGTGCAAAGCCGCGTTTTCATTGGGACGGTTATGTGGTAAAATATTTTTATCTTTCAGGGAGGATTGAAATATGGGAAATGATCTCCACAGGAAGCTTAAAAATATGAAAATGGGCAGCGCAGTATGATGACGGGAAAATGCGGCATAATATCCGGCGGAGAGCGGGATACCCTAAGCGGCATAGAGGACTGCGGGCTCATCATCGCCTGCGATAAGGGATACGAATACGCAAGGGAAGCGGGCCTGCGCCCCGGGCTGCTCATTGGCGATTTCGACTCATATACCGGCCCATTGCCTGAGGACATCCCCCGGCTGGACCTGCCCGCAGAAAAAGACGATACCGACACCATGGCGGCGGTGCGGTACGCCATAGCTCAGGGCTATGGCGAGATAAGGATATACTGCGCCCTGGGCGGCAGGGCGGATCACCTGTTAGGCAACATACAGGCACTCTCCTTCTGCGCGGAGCGGGGCGTAAGGGCCTCCATAGTGGGAGGCGGCTGCCGCATAGACGTGATAAAAAATTCTGTTATTTCCCTTGAAGAACAAAATGGGTATTTTTCCGTAATATCCCTGAGCGACGTCAGCACCGTCACCATAGAAAACGCAAAATATGAGCTCTCTGACGCCCGCCTGACCAACTCCTTCCCCATAGGCGTGAGCAACCGGTGGAAGAATGGCGAAGCACGGGTGAAGGTTAAGGACGGGACTGCGGCGGTGATCAGGGTAAAAGAATAGATGCCGTATATCTTTCCTGTTTTTCGTCCATACTATCCTCCGAGCCCCCTATGCGGGCAAACAAATACGGAAAATATCAAGGAGGAAACTCAGTATGATGAAGAAGACAGCGGCGATGATGCTGGCAATGGCGTTAATAGCGGCATTTGCGGGCTGCGCGCCCCAGAACACACCTGCCCCCAGCCCCAGCCCGGCGGCGGTAGCTACCCCTGCGGCCTCCCCCGTGGTTTCGCCTGAGGTCACCAATAACGCTGAAGTAGGCCCTAACACTCAGGGTAATACCGATGGCGTTATAGAGGGCTTCAAGGAGGGCGAGGTAGTGGATGCGGACAAGCTGCCCGACAAGGTGAAGACCGCCATAAAGGAAAAATATCCTGAGGCGACCATAAAGACCGTCACCTTCGCCACCTATGAGAATCAGCAGCTCTATAAGATATTGCTGCAAAAGACTGAAAACGACACTACCGAAGAGGTGTACGTCACCGCCAACGGCGCCATAATACCCGCGAAGGCTACCGCCGCAGCAACTCCCGGCGTCTCTCCCGCAGGCACAGCGGCTCCCGCAAAGAAAAAGTAACGCGATTAAAAAGCGGCCTCGCGCCGCTTATTTTTTTGCCAATTTAGGCCGAATTGCAAAAATACATCAAAAAAACACAGCAGACGGGAAATTTTCCACAAACTCTGGTATAATAAACAAAAACGCACCGGGAGGTCTGTAATATGTACGGATATTACGGCTACGACACGCTGTTCCTTGCGGTAATAGTTGTGTTCATACTGGGCATATGGGCTCAGATAAGGGTAAAAAACACATATAAGAAGTATTCGCAGGAGTACGCCTCCTCAGGCGTTACCGCAGCCAACATGGCGGAACGTATGCTTTCGGAGCACGGAAGCTCCGTTCAGGTAACTATGATACCCGGCAGCCTTACGGACAACTACAACCCCCGGACGGGGCTGGTCAGCCTGTCCCAGGGCACCTACGGCAGCACGAGCGTAGCGGCCCTCGCCGTAGCGGCCCATGAGATAGGTCATGTCATGCAGCATCAGGAGGGGTATATCCCCATAAAGATACGCAACGCCATACTGCCCGCCGCCTCCATAGGCTCCACCGCAGCCCCGTATATAGTCATACTGGGCGCGATAATGGGCTCCTATAACCTTGCCATGATAGGCGTGTATCTCTTCCTCGCCATGCTGATATTCCAGATTGTGACGCTGCCGGTGGAGCTCAACGCCTCCAGCCGGGGCCTTGAGATGCTGGAGTCCGGAGGCTATATCTCCTACGATCAGCGGGGCGATGCTAAGGCGGTGCTGAGGGCTGCCGCCATGACCTACATCGTTGCGGCGCTTTCCACCCTCGTATCCTTCCTGCGGCTCCTTATGATAGCCAACAACAGCAGGCGAAGGAATTAACGGCATAAAAGCAAGGCGCGGAGAACCGCGCCTTCAGAGTGTCAAAAAAGTGGCAAAACGCCACTTTTTTGAGTTTTCTCATTCGGTGCTTGCGCCTATGGCGCGGCCAGCACCTCATGCAGGGAAAGCCTTGCTACGCAAGCGCCTTTTGCGGATTTGCCGCACATGTCGCCAAATCCGAATAAAGCCATAAGGGACTGCGGCCCCTTATCAACCCCGGGGTTTTTTGACAGACTGAAGGCGCGGAGAACCGCGCCTTTATTTTACCCTCGTTTTACCTTCACATCGAACCTTACCGCCTTTTCCGCGCCGAACATGTAGCCAGTGGAAGCCTCCAGCTGCTCGAAGGAGGTCTCGGTGACCAGCAGCGTATCCCCATAGAGCCGCACGCGGTACTCCGCAGGCGCGCCGTACTCCGGTGCGCCCGGCTCCTCCAGCATGTCCCTGTCCTCCGCAACGAGGGGCAGCGGGCATATGAGGTCGAGGCCGTTGCCATAGCCCATGGTAAGGTCTATGGAGAACCTTATGTATATCCGGCAGCTTTGGCCGGGGTCCAGCTCGTTCAAAAGGGGCAGAGTAAGTACCGGGCCGTCCAGGGTATAGTAGGCCATTTCCCCATTGAGCGCTACACCGGTCACCTCCATGCATCCGGGAGCCACGGCGTTTGGATAAAGGCCGATATCAAGGGAGTATACCGTCTCCACCTGCCTGCTCACGTAGTCTATGAGCACCTGTCCTTCTGCCCGCCTGCCCTTGGTGTCTATGTATAGAGAGGCGGCGTACAGGCTGTCGGTGCGGCCGGCCGGCGCTATGTCCGGCGTTGGGGCGGCGGCAGGCTCCGGCGTAAGGTCGGGTATGAGGGGCTCCGCTGCGGCGGAGGTATTCTCCGTCTCGCCCTTAAGCGGTATGGCTCCCAGCCCCGTCCATACCAGATAGCACAGCGCGAGGAACGCCAGAACTCCCGCCGTTATGAGAATGCCGCGCTTTAAGGCGCGCTTTTTTCTTTTTCGCTTTGCCGTGTTTTCCATGTGCCTGATTATACCACATATCGCCGCAAAAGTGTTTGAACAATGGCGAATCTTGCCCCTATTGCACCAATACGCTCTCCCCGGTGGAAAGAAGGTGTATCCAGCACTCCTTTACGGGGATGCCTGTCAGCTCCTCAAGGGCGCTCTTATAGAGCCTTAGCTGCTTTGCGTGGCTCATCGCCACCTCCTTAGCCCTGCCCTTTGGAACGTAGTCCGTCTTGTAGTCTATAAGCACCCATTCGCCGCCTTCAATAAAGCAGCAGTCGATTATGCCCTGCAAAAGCAGCGTCTCATCCGTATCCGCATCGAATACGGAATTTGCCTTTACCCTGTGGTTAAAGGCAAGCTCCCGCTCCACCCTTGGCGAAGCGAGCATACGGCTGCCCAGCCCCTTTGAGAAGAAGTCCACTATGTTGGCCGCATATATGCCCTCCGCCTCCTTCTTTGTGAGTGTGCCCCTATCCGTAAGCTCCTTCAGGCAGGCATTCACGGAGGCGAAGGTATGCTTCGCTATGGGCAGATGCTCCATCAGCTTGTGGGCGGCAGTGCCCCGGCTGACTGCCCGCTCCGCCATGCTGTCCCTCATAAAGTCCGGGTACTGGCCCAGCTCGGGCAGGTTGCCTATCAGCTGGGATACGCTTATTTTGGAGGGCAGCACAGTGTCCGCCCCGTAGGGATAGCGCCAGGCGAACAGCTCCGCGTATTCCCCGGGGCCTTCCTCTACGGCCTGCCTTGTGAAGGCCAGATATTCCTCCCGCGGCAGCGCCGCGCCCAGTGCGGATATCTGCAGCGTGGGGTGTATGGCGCAGAGTATGGTTTTATGACCGCTGAGGGGGGGCATTCCAAGGTATTCCCTGAGTGGGTTGCCGGAGGGGGAGGAAAACAGCACCGGCAATATCCAGTCGGCGAAGCGCTCCGCCCCGGAACAGGTATTTGGGGTGACTGGTATGCGCCCGGCCCCGAGGCCTTTTTCCACATCCCTGAAGGAGCAAAGCATTATGAGCTTTTCCGAGGCGCGGGTCATGGCAACGTATAAAAGGCGCATGCGCTCGGATATCTCCCTCCGCCATATGCGCTCCGCTATGGCGGAATGGTAAAGGTTCAGCTCCCGGCTGCTTCCCCTGGCGGCCTTCAGGCCTATGCCGAGGGAGGAATCCAGCACCAAAACGCTTGAGCGGCTCTTTTTGTTGAAGTTTACCGAAAGGCCGCCCAATATCACCGCCGGAAACTCAAGGCCCTTGCTCTTGTGTATGGATATGAGCCGCACAACGTTGGCCGAGGCTATCTGCGCCGCCCCCAGAGAGTCGCCGGAGCGGGCCTTTTCCATAAACCGCAGGAAGCCGCGTATGCCGTGGCCGGAGTTTGAGTATATGCCCGCGTTCTTTATGAGCGCCTCAAGGTTGGCGTGCCGGGACTGGCCGCCGGGCAGCGCGGATACGTAGTTCTCAAAGCCGGTATCCTCCAGCAGCATGGCTATGAGCTCGGTTATGTCGTAAAGCTCGCCCTGGGCGCGCCACCTTTTCAGTCTGCCAAGGAATCCGCCGGCCTTATGGCCCAGAGGCGTGTCCCTATCCGCCCCGGCCTTGAGCGCCTCGTAAAACAATCCCTCCCTGCAGTCAGCGCGGAGGGTTATGAGTTCCTCCGTGGAAAAGCCGCCTATGGGGCTCCTCAGTACGCTTATCAGGGGTATGTCCTGCAGGGGGTTGTCGATTATGGCCAGGAGATTCAGGAATATCTGCACCTCTATGGCGTCGAAATAGCCGCCTGTCAGCTCGGCGTATACCGGTATGCCCTCCCGGGACAGCGTGCGCACCCAGGCCTCCGCCACGTTCTTCGGGGAGGAATGCAGTATCACTATGTCGCTGTATTTATAGTTTCGGGTATTTCCCTTCCTGTCGGTAAAGCTCTCGCCCATTAGCTCCCGTATGCGGCCCGCGGCGAAAAGAGCCTCCGCCTCGGCGGCGAGAAGCTGCTCCTCCGTGTTTTCGTCCGCCGCGTCACCTGTGTCCAGCGGCGCGCTCCGGGATATGACGTGGAGCTCCGCACCGCCCGGGGAAGCGTCCCTGCGGCCGTGTACGAGGCGGGCGGTTTCGTCGTAATCCACGCCGCCTGTCTTCCGGGTCATTATTGGGGTAAATATGCTGTTGACGCCCTCTATGACCTCATTGGAGCTTCTAAAATTGGCGCTCAGATGCAGCGCCGCATCCCGCCTTGAGAATTCGTCTATGCGCTCTGTGAACATGGTAGGCTCAGCCATGCGGAAGCCGTATATGGACTGCTTCACGTCCCCCACTATAAAGAGGTTGTCGGGACGGGCAAGGGCCGAAAAAAGGGCGTTTTGCAGAGGGCTGCAATCCTGATACTCGTCTATGAATACGAAGCTGAACCTGTCGCGATACTCCTTGGCCACGGCGGGGAGCCTTAGGAGCCCCAGGGCTATGTGCTCCATGTCCGCATAGTCTATTATGCCTGCCTGCTCTTTCTTTTCGGAATACAGGGCGATAAAGTCCCCGGTAAAGGAGTACAGCATATCCAGCAGCGGCTTTATGCCGGCGAGGAGCTTTGCCTGCCGCCCTATGGGCTTGCCGGACAGGGCGATGTGCTTCTTTACCTCCTTCTTCATGTCGTCCCGGGGCTTTTTGACGTACTCGCTGTAGGATTTTTCCGTCCCCCTCATGCTGAAGGTGGCGAATGCACAGGCGGAAAGCTGGTTGGCGTAGCCCCTGAGGCTCTTTTGCAGCAGCGCCCCGCCCAGCTGCGTAAGGTCGCCGTCCAGTATGGCGGCGGTTTTAGGGTAGTCCTCCGCGATCTCGTCCCGCCGGGAGCGCAGTATGTCCATATACGCCCCAAGCCGCACCTTCAGCCCCTTCAGGTATTCCTCCGCCGCGGGGCAGAGGGGCAGCGCGTCTTCGGCAATGTCGTATTTGTCTATGGCCTCCTCCAGCCACTCCATAGGCTCGGGCTGCGCCATTATGAACTCGTAAAGCCTCAGGAACTGGGCGGAGAACTCCGCCTCCTCACCGAAGGCGTCCACAAGATCTGAAAAGCCCTTTTGCGCGTAGTACCGCTCCATGAGCTCATCAAGGGCCTCCTGTCTGAGGGCAAGGTTTTCCGCCTCTTCACCCGCCCGGAAGGCGGGGTCCAGGCCGGCTATGTCGAAATGCCTTCTCAGCACATGGGAGCAGAAGCCGTCTATTGTGGATATGTTGGCTCTGCCTATGCTCTCCGCCGCCCCGTAAAGCCTCGCGGCCTCGTCGCCCTGTTGTTGAGCCGCCAGGGCGGACAGCCTGTCCCCTATGCGCTTTTTCATCTCGGCAGCAGCGGCACGCGTGAAGGTCACTACCAGCAGGTCGTCCGGGCTTGCGCCCTCCAGTATGTGCCTCGCGATACGCTCCGTAAGCACGGCGGTCTTGCCGCTGCCTGCCGCCGCGGAAACTATAAGGCTGCCGGGGGTCTCTATTGCCCGCCGCTGCTCGGCCGTCCAGTTAGTCGCCATTTCCGCCCTCCTTGCCGTTGTCACCATTCTCCTCAGCTGCGCCTATGCGCTCAAAAAACGCCTTGTCGCTCAGGGTGCCGAGGCTGCGCCTTTTGCAGCCCGGCAGCTTTTCGTCAAAGCCGCACACGCTGCGGTTGGCGCAGTTCTTGCAGCGGTCAGAGTCGCTCCGAAGCTTTGCCGGGGATACCGCCGCCCTGCCCTCGAATATTTCCGTCAGGGTATCGGTGGACTTTTTCAGCGCGTAGCCTATGAGGCCGTCCAGCTGCTTTTCGGGTATCACGGTCCTTGCCCCTGTGGATATTACGGGGCAGCCCTCTCCCGCCGTGGCCTTTACCACTACAGGGTCGCTCAGGGTGAGGCCGGAGAGCCGGAAGCTCTCCATCACCTTTTCCTTTACCGCCTCCTCGTCGGCTGCGGTATCCGCAGATTCGCTGACCACGGGCGAATCCACCTTCATATAGTACATGCCGGCGGCCCTTCTGGCCTTTTCCACCGCCCCTATTGCCGCGGCGTAAAGGGGTAATTGGAGGCTCAGGCCGTAGTAAAGCCTGGTGTAGCTGAAGTCGCCGCTGCCGGTCTTGTAGTCGATTATCCTGTAATAATCCTGCCCCGCTATGGTGCAGCCGTCTATCCGGTCTATCCTCCCGCCTATGTAGAACCTTTCGCCGGTAGGCAGTTCAAGGGTCAGGGCGGGCAGGCCGCCCATGCCGAAGGACACCTCGGTCTGCTCCGGCACAAAGCCCCCCGACTGTACCTGCTGGACTATTGCCCGGGCCGTGGCCTTCACCTTGCGGATAAGCCTTGCGCAGAGCGCCATGTTCCGGGCGCTGGAAAGCAGCACCCCGTTGTTATGGGCGGCCATGAGAGGCGGCATTATGCCGTCTATTATCTCGTCGCACTGTGCGCCGCTGAGCGCCTTTATGTCCCTCTTCAGTGCCTCCTTTACGAAGGAGTCCAGCGCGCTGTGGCAGAAGGTGCCCTCGTCCAGCGGCCGCTCCCTGAATTCCCGCCGCTCGGCGGCCCTTAAGCCATACGTCACGAAGTGGTCGAAGGGGCAGGCGTTGTAGCGTTCAAGGCGGGTGGCGGAGCCGAAGAGGGAATCCCCGTACAGCTTAAGCGAAAGCTCGTGGCCGAAGGGCTCCGGGGAGCAGCGGTAGTACAGGGCGTCCTCAAGGCCCTCCAGTGTGTGGCGGTATTCCGGTTTCCCGGCGTACCACGCGTAAAGCGGCACAAGCCCTTCCCAGGGCGTAAGGTCGTCGCCGTAGGCGCGCAGCTCCTTCGCAAGGCGGGCAACTCCCCCCTCAGGGCTTACGGGGGGCAGCGGCTCAAGGTCGGTATGCAGGCCCACCTTTGGAAATATTTCCCGTATCCTGTCCACCAGCGGCGCGGGCAGGGCAGCGTCCGTCCCCGCGCTCATGGTATAGGATATGTATAAAAATTCCTTTGGGGCGGCGAGGGCACAGTAAAGATCCATAAGCTCCCCCTCCGCCTTTTCCGCGCTGCGGCCCCAGGTCTTTGCGCCCATAGAGGCGAGGTGGTCAAGCTCCCTGTCGTTTATCATGCCGTCGTCGTTGAAGTAGTGGGGGAAGCTGCCCTCGTTTGCGCCTAATATGAACATGGCACGAGGGCTTTTTGCCATTGTCCTGCCCAGGGTGCCCAGGAGCAGCTGATCCGCCGTGGCGGGTATGGCGCTTATCTCGTATGCGTCGAAGCCCTCCTCCAGTATAGCGGCGAAGCGCCTTGCGGATACCGCCCCTTCTCCCATTATGGCGTGGAGCTGGTCCAGCACCGTCAGCATCAGCCGGTACACCTGGGCGTTTTCCTCCGCAAGCTGGTGTCGGCCCTCAGCCCTGAGCCGTCCCACAAGGCCGTTTATACTGTCGTAAAGCCCCATGCTCTCCATAAAGGTGAAAAGCGCCGCCGCCTTGTCCCGGGCGGTGGGTGCGTTTACGAATGCGGTGTGGAAATTATCTATTCTGGATATTATGAAGCCCCGGACTTTTTCGGGTATCTCCTGATCAAAGGGCTTTTTGAAGCCTGTGCCGCCTATGCCGCAGCGCAGGGCGTAGTTTTCGAACAGATCGATGTCTCCTCCCTCTATGCCCGTGAGGCCGGTGCGGAGCATGTCCATTATATAGTTGAGATTGTATCCTCTGTTTACGCACTTCAGTGCGGATAATACCAGCCGCGGCGCGCCGTAGGCGGAGAGCTTGCGGGCCCCGTCGCTGAAGCAGGGTATGCCCCGGCGCTGCATTGAGCGCAGCAACTGCAATTCGTAGGCCGGCTCGGTGGCTATTACCGCCATGTCACGGTAGCGCATTCCCCTTTGGGCGCATCTCAATACCGCCTCCGCCGCCATTTCGCACTCCGCGCTCACGGACGTGGCGGCGGCTATGCGCAGAGATGGGGCTTCCCCGCCGTATATCTTATACGGATATGCGAATACCTCGGCCTCAAGATGGGCAAGGGCGGGGTCGGTCTGCCTCTTCGGGTTGCCGTCCGGCAGCTGTATGACCCTTATGTCGCAGCCGTTTTCCTGCGCCGCCCCGTAAAGGCGGGCATAAGCCCTGCGCTTGGGCGCAAAAAGCTTGGCGTCCCTTCCCTCCTTGGGGTCCATGCGCAGCGATATGTACATGCTCTCCGCGTGCTTCGTCATTGCCGCCATAAGATGATAAAGCTGGTCGGTGAGCAGGTCGAAGTCGTCTATGACTACCTCCGCACCCGCTATAGGTGAGGAGGGCAGGTTCTGTATCAGCGCCGCGAACATGTCCTCGCTGTCCATGTACCGGCCGGAAATGTAGCTTTCCGTCTCGCCGTAGAGCAATGCAAGCTCTGTGAGCTTGTTGGCAAGCAGGCTGTCCTCCCCCGCCTTTTCCGCCCCGTCGAGCAGGTCTGCGGGCGTTACCTCATATCGCTTGCAGGCGGTGAACAGCTCGCAGAGCCGCTCGGAAAACCCGGGGCGATCCTTTACCCGGGCGAATATCCTGAGCTTGCTGCCCTGCTCGGTTATGGTCTTGCGGACGGCCATGCGCCGCCCCTGACGGGAAAGAAAGCCTAAATAGCTCCCCTCCAGCGTCTTTTCCGCAAGGGAGGAGAAGGAGTATACCTCTATATCCATAAGGCCGCCCAGCTCTGAGGCCAGCTGCCGCTCCGTCTCGAAGGTGAACTGCTCCGGCACTATCACCACCACCCGGCGGCCCTTATCAAGGGCCTCCTTTATGCAGCGGTGCAGCCGCCTCGTCTTGCCGGAGCCGGAGCGGCCCAGCAGGAACGTCACCCGGGCCGGCATTATATTTTCTCCCTGTGAAGGGGTATGTATACCATCTCCCCCTTTTCCCGGCGGCTTTCAAACAGGGTTATGGCCTGCACGGTAAGGGAGGCGTTGGCCCTGATGCTGTTCTTAAGCTCCATGGCGGTGAGGTCGTCCTGCTCAACGCTGCGGCCAAGGGTGATATGGGGCACAAACTTCTTGCGTTCCCGGGAGAAGCCCCTGTCGTAAAGGGCGGACTCAAGGGACTCGTGCATGGCGGTAAGCTCTCCAAGATCGCCCAGCACCTCCATTACGGCGGTGCGGCCGTGGCTGCCCTTCTCCAGGCTTGTATATTTGCCAAGGTGCAGCGTAAAGGGGCGTATGCCCCGCACCGCCTCGTGCATGGCCTCTGCGGCGCCTGCGATATCGTCGCTTTCTCCTATAAAGTGCAGCGTTATGTGGAAGTTGTCCTGGGGCACGAACCTGCCCCCGCAGGATATCCCCTTCACTTCCTTCTGTATCCTCGCAAGCTCCGCCTTGAAGGAGCGGGGCAGGTCTATTGCTATGAAAAGGCGCATTATACATATCCTCCGCATGTTTTTCAGCTTAATGATAACATATTTTATGTACTAAAAAAAGGACGGCGGGAGCCGTCCTTGATGTTTTGCCTTTTCATACCTTATGTATAAAGTTGCCGTTTATGTATACGTTGCTGGTGGCGATTATGAAGGCCTTGGGGTCTACGCCCTTTACTATGCGCTCAAGCTGCTCCAGCTCGTAGCGGTTTATGCAGGTGCAGAGCACTGCGGTGGGTTCGTTGGTGTATGCGCCGTACCCGTCCCAGCGGGTAACGCCGCGGCCAGTCTCCTCCATTATGCGCTGGGGTATGACGTTGTCCCGGTACTTGGTGAATATAAGGGCCTGAATGTTGATGCTCTGCTGGTGCATCCTGTCCAGTATGAGGCTGGAAAACACCATGTAAAGCACGCTGTACACCACCACGGAGAAGTCATAGCGGAAGAAGCACATCACAAAGAGCAGTATGTTCGCCAGTATGGTAAACTTGCCCACCTGAAGGCCAGTCTTTTTGGCTATGTGCATGGCAAGCATATCCAGGCCGCCCACGGTGCAGCCGCAGGTTATGACCATTCCATCGCCCACGCCCACGCAAACGCTGCCTATCAGCACGCAGGTGAGCCTGTCGTTTATCACGGGGGCAGAGGGCACGGGTATGAAGGCGGTGGTCAGGGAGAACACCGCGGTAAATACCAGGGTGCGCAAAAAGAAGCTGCGCCCGAGGCCCTTGAAGGTGATTATGAATATGGGTATGCTCAACGCATAGTAGATCACGCCCGCGAGGTCTATATTGCTCAGCGTTATGCCGTAATCCTCCACCAGCACGGACCTTAAAAACTGGGAGTAGCCCACAAGGCCGGTGGTGTAGAAGTTCCAGGGAGTAGTGAATACGTTTATGCCTATGGACATTATGATGCAGCCCAGGGTGGCTATTATCATACGGCCGGTAAAGGTACGCAAGGTGCTGTTGTACATAAGGTGTTTCCTCCAGGCTTCGGGCTTTTTTTCGGGGCGCGCCCGAATGAACAGGGTACATTATAAACCCATATCATAGGGAATTTCAATAGAGAAGCACCCCTCATTACTATCTTTTTTCTATTAGAATTTTGCGCCGCCGCTGCCGCTGACAATTTTATGCAGTTCATGATATAATGAAAAATACTGATGTCAATGCGCAATAACCAAGAAACAGAAAAGGAAATATCATATGTGTAATATTGAATTACTTTCCTGCCTCAGGCAGGATAAGCTCATAGCGATATGCCGGGGGGCGGAGGGGGATACCCTTTTGAGCCTCGCCGCGGCAATATGCGCCGGAGGGATACGCTTCATAGAAGTGACGTTCCAGCAGGAGAGGGAGGACTGCGCCGATTTGGCCCGGAGAAACATAAAGGCCCTCTGCGGTATGCCGGGCATAATCCCCGGGGCTGGCACTGTGCTGAGCCCCGATCAGGTGCGGGCCGCATACGAGGCGGGGGCAAAATATATCGTCTCCCCAAACACCGACCCCGCCGTCATAGCCGAGACCAAGCGACTGGGCCTTGTATCCATACCCGGCGCGCTCACCCCCAGCGAGATAATGGCGGCCCACAATGCGGGCGCAGACCTGGTGAAGCTGTTCCCCACGGCCACAATGGGGCTTAAATACTTCAAGGATCTCCGTGCGCCTCTCTCCCATATAGGCCTTGTGGTCACGGCGGGCATAACGCCCGATAACCTGGGTGACTACCTGAAGGCCGGGGCCTTTGCCGCAGGCATAAGCAGCCCCCTGTGCGATAAGGAGATCATGGCCGCAGGGGACTTTGCCGAGATAACCCGCCGGGCAAGGGCTTTCCGCGGCATCGCCAATCCAACCGTAAAGGCTTGAATATCTTTAATATAAGAAATGGAAAAAATATGCAGACCATAGCCGAGATACTTTCAAAGGAACTGAACGAGACCCTGCCCCATGTGCAGAACGTGATAGAGCTGCTGGATGGGGGCAATACGGTGCCCTTCATAGCCCGCTACCGCAAGGAGATGCACGGCAGCATGGACGACCAGCAGATACGAAGGCTGGCGGACAGGCTTACTTATCTTAGAAATCTGGATGCAAGGCGCAGCGAGATTAAGCAGAGCATCGCCTCTCAGGAAAAGCTGACCGACGAGCTTTCATCAAGGCTGGACAGCGCCGCCACCTTGGCGGAGCTTGAGGATTTATACAGGCCCTACAAGCCGAAGCGCACCACGAGGGCTTCCATCGCAAAGGAAAAGGGGCTCATGCCCCTTGCCGCGAAGCTTCTCATGCAGGAGCCTGCCGCAGACCCCGTAAAGCTTGCGGAGAAATACGTAAACCCCGGCAAGGGCGTGAACACTCCCGACGAAGCCCTATCGGGCGCACGCGACATAATCGCCGAGCGGCTGTCGGATTCCGCCGATATCCGCCGCTATATAAAAGAGCTTGCACACAGGTCCGGCACGCTGACCGCGTTAAAGGCGGCGGACACGCCGGAGGATAACGGGGTATACGATATGTACTTCGACTTTTCCGAGGGCCTCTCCACCATACCCGGCTACCGTGTGCTGGCGATAAACCGGGGCGAAAAGGAGGGCTTCCTTAAAGTTTCGGTAAGCATTCCCGAGGAAGGCGCGCTCCGCATAGTCGCTCTCAGCGTGGTGCGGGGATGCTGCCCCTGCTCAAAGCAGGTGGAAGCCGCGGCAAAGGACGCGTGGAGCAGGCTTATATATCCCTCCGTTACCCGGGAGCTCCGCTCCATGCTCACCGATGAAGCCTGCGAGCAGGCCATAGCCACCTTTGCCGTGAACCTGAAGCCGCTGCTCATGCAGCCCCCGGTAAAGGGCATGGTTACCATGGGGCTGGACCCTGGCTACCGCACCGGCTGCAAGGTGGCGGTAGTGGACGAGACGGGCAAGGTGCTGGATACCGCCGTCATATACCCTGCGCCGCCCCACAATAAAATAGCCGAAGCGGAGCGCATCGTCACGGGGCTCATAAAGAAGCACAACGTGAAGGTCATATCCATAGGCAACGGCACCGCCGGCCGTGAAACGGAAAAGTTCGCTGCGGATACCGTAAAAGGCACGGATGTAAAGTACGTGATAGTCAGCGAAGCGGGGGCATCGGTGTACTCCGCCAGCAAGCTGGGGGCGGAGGAGTTCCCGGATTACGACGTATCCCTGAGGAGCGCAGTGTCCATCGCCAGAAGGCTGCAGGACCCATTGGCGGAGCTTGTGAAGATAGACCCCAAGAGCATAGGCGTTGGCCAGTATCAGCACGACATGCCCCAAAAGCGGCTGGACGAAACGCTGGAGGGGGTGGTGGAGGATTGCGTGAACAGCGTAGGGGTTGACCTTAACACCGCATCGGTGTCCCTCCTTTCCCACGTTTCCGGCGTAAATTCCACCGTGGCAAAGAACATCGTAGCGTACCGCGAAGCCGAAGGGGCTTTCAGGAGCCGCAAGGAGCTTCTCAAGGTGCCTAAGCTGGGCGCAAAGGCATACGAGCAGTGCGCCGGCTTCCTCCGGGTGCCGGAAAGCGCCGAGATGCTGGACAATACCGCCGTACACCCCGAAAGCTACAAGGCGGCCAAGTCGTTGCTTCTGCTCTGCGGCAGCGACATATCAAAGCTGCCCGATGAGCTTAAAAGGATAGGCATGGACAAGGCCGCCGAGGAATGCGGCATAGGCGTGCCCACGCTGAAGGATATACTCAGGGAGCTACAAAAGCCGGGCCGCGACCCCCGGGACGAGCTGCCCAAGCCGCTGCTGCGCAGCGACGTGATGGAGATGAGCGACCTTGTGCCCGGCATGGAGCTTACCGGCACCGTGCGCAACATAGTGGACTTCGGAGCGTTCGTGGACATAGGGGTGCATCAGGACGGCCTCGTACACATATCGAGGATATGCGATAAGTTCATACGCCACCCCAGCGAGGTACTCAAGCCCGGGGACATTGTCACCGTATGGGTGCTTGAGGTTGACCAGAAGAAAAAGCGTATAAGCCTGACGATGAAAAAGGAACGGTGAAGGCCGTTCCTTTTGGTTTTTGTTTTATTGCAGCTTCTCAAGGCCGATCTTCAGCCTTCGCATGGTTTCGTCTTTACCCAGCAGCACGCCTATCTCTATTGCGCCGCCGGGGGTCACTGCCTTGCCCGCCATGGCTATGCGCACAGGCCAGAGCAGGGTGCCGTTCTTCATGCCCTTTTCGGCAGCCATGCCGATGAGGGTGTCGTGGAGCAGCTCCTCGTTCCAGTCCGGCAGCGCCTCCAGCGCGGGTATCACCATTTCGAGCACTTCTTTTGATACGGCGCTGTCCGTCTTGCTCTTCTTGTTGATGAAAAGGGCGGCGTCGTAGCCATCGTCAAGCTTTATGAGAAAGTCCACCATATCGGGTATCTCGTTGAATACCCGCACCCGCTGCTGGAGTATACGGCAAAGTATATCCGTATCCATATGGGCTATGCCCGCCCTCTCGTACCAGGGCATGGCGTGCCTTGTGAACTCCTCTTTGGAGAGGGCCATTATGTACTGGGCGTTCATCCATGTGAGCTTTTCCGGGTCGAATATTGCCGGGGACTTGCTCATGCCGGAAACGTCGAAGGCCTCGCACAGCTCGGAAAGCGAGAATATCTCCCTGTCGTCGCCGGGGTTCCAGCCAAGGAGCGCCACGTAGTTCACCAGCGCCTCCTTAAGATAGCCCTTATCCACAAAATCCGCATAGGAGGCGTCACCATCCCGCTTTGAAAGCTTGTGCTGCGCGTCCCTCATTATGGGGGTCATGTGGATATAGTGGGGTATCTCCCAGTCGAAGGCCTCGTAAAGAAGGTTATATTTCGGCGTGGAGGAAAGGTACTCCATGCCCCGCATTACATGGGATATCTTCATCAGATGGTCGTCCACCACGTTTGCGAAGTTGTAGGTGGGCATGCCGTCTGCCTTTATGAGTATGTTGTCATCAAGGTCGGAGTTGTTTACCGTGATGGTGCCGAACACCATGTCGGTAAAGCTGGTGGTGCCTTCTGTGGGCACGTTCTGGCGGATGACGTAGGGAACCCCCGCGTCCAGCTTGGCCTGTATTTCGGCCTCTGAGAGGTGCAGGCAGTGCTTATCGTATTTGAAGGTCTCGCCCCGCTCGGCAGCCGCAGCGCGCCGCTCCTCCAGCTCTTCTTTAGTGCAGAAGCAGCGGTAGGCGTGGCCGCTCTTTATGAGCTGCTCCGCAAAGGGCAGATACATGCTTTTTCTTTCGCTCTGTACATAGGGGCCATATTCGCCGCCAATGTCGGGGCCTTCGTCCCAGTTCATGCCCACGTCCTTGAGGGTGCGGTAGATAAGGTCGGTTGCGCCCTCTACAAATCTTTCCTGATCCGTATCCTCTATGCGCAGCAGGAACTTGCCGTGGTTGTGGCGGGCAAAGAGATAAGCGTAAAGGCCGCTGCGAAGATTTCCTATGTGCATATACCCCGTAGGCGATGGGGCAAAGCGTGTGCGTACTTCCATAAATGCTTCCTTTCTTATGCCTTAAAGCTGTCCTTGAGGCCGACTATCCTGTTGAACACGGGGCGCTCCCCGGTATAGTCAAGGTCGGCGCAAAAGTAGCCGGTGCGCATGAACTGGCAGCGGTAGCCTGGCTCCTTTTGGGCAAGCTCGGGCTCCACCAGAGCGTTGACGACTGTCAGCGAATTGGGATTGAGCCGCTCCGTAAATTCCTTTTCCTCGCCCTCCGCCTCGGGCAGCAGCAGATCTTCGTAAAGGCGTATCTCGGCGGGCTTCGCGTCCTTGGCGTTGAGCCAGTGTATGGTGCCCTTTATCTTTCTCTCGCACTCCCCGCCCCTTGTCGCGGGGTCGTAGGTACAGTAGACCGTGGTGACGTTGCCGTTTTCGTCGGTATCCCAATGTGAGCATTTTACGACGTATGCGCCCTTGAGGCGCACCTCGCATTCGGGCTTGAGCCGGAAATACTTCTTGGGGGCGTTGCAGTTGAAATCCTCCCGCTCTATGTAAAGCTCCCGGCCGAAGCTTACCCTGCGCTTGCCTGTGGAGCAGTCGGGCAGGTACTCCACCTCCACCTCCTCGGTTTTGCCTTCCGGCCAGTTCTCCACGATGAGCTTCAGGGGGTCGAGTATGGCCATCATGCGGGGGGCGTGGGCGTTAAGGTCCTCGCGGACGCAGTGTTCGAGCATGGCTGTCTCAACCACGGAATCCGCCTTGGCCACGCCCACGCGGTTCAGGAAGTCCAGTATGGACTCCGGGGTATATCCCCTGCGTCTGAGCGCGCACAGGGTCGGCATACGGGGGTCGTCCCAGCCGGCGACGTACTTCTCCTCCACCAGCCGGCGGAGGTAGCGCTTGCTCATTATGGTATTGGTCATGTTCAGCCGGGCGAACTCTATCTGCCTCGGCTTGTGCTCGAATTCACACTGCTCTATGACCCAGTTGTACAGCGGCCTGTGGGCCTCGTACTCAAGGGAGCAGAGGGAGTGTGTAACGCCCTCTATTGCGTCCTGTATGGGATGGGCGAAGTCGTACATGGGGTAGATGCACCACTTGTCCCCCTGATGGTGATGGGTCATGTGTATTATTCTGTACATGGCGGGATCGCGCATATTGAGATTGGGCGACGCCATGTCTATCTTGGCGCGCAGCGTCCTGCTGCCGTCAGGGAATTCGCCGTCCTTCATGCGCTGGAACAGGTCCAGGTTTTCTTCGACGCTCCTGTCCCGCCAGGGGGAGTTCCTGCCCGGCTCGGTAAGGGTTCCCCGGTATTCCCTCATCTCGTCCTTTGAAAGGTCGCACACGTAGGCCACGCCCTTTTTAATGAGCTTCACCGCCAGCTCATAGCACTGGTCAAAGTAGTCGCTCCCGTAAAATACGTTGTCCCAGTGGAAGCCCAGCCAGGCTATGTCCTCCTGTATGGCGTCCACGAATTCCTCGTCCTCCTTGGTGGGGTTGGTGTCGTCGTAGCGCAGGTTGCAGCTGCCGCCGAACTTTTCAGCCATGGTGAAGTCGATGGCCAGCGCCTTTGCGTGGCCTATGTGCAGGTAGCCGTTGGGCTCCGGCGGGAAGCGGGTCTGTATGTGGGTAAGTCCCTTTTCCTTTATGTCCTCTTCGATGAATTCCTCGATAAAGTTCTTTGGCGCGCGTATCTCTTCCATGGTTATACAAAGGCCCTTTCAGTAAGCATTAAATAATCGGCATTATTACCATCAGTTGACAAGAGCACACAAGCCCGAAAGGCTTGTTTTGGTACGCTCCTGCGTTCTCGTCGCTTGTATTACATCCAGTAGTACTGCGCTCCTCGGCCTTGGATCGCCCTCAAAACAAGCTCTTTAGGGTCTTCGAGTTTTAGAAGCCAAAGAGTATGGCAGAACAAGGAGGACGAGTGCAGAAATACTGGTTGTATTTCAAATGAGGACGACACAGTTATGCCGTGCTGTTTGGCTTCTAAAACCTTGTGTGTCCTTGTCAACTGATGGTTACGTATCTTAATATTATCTTGCAAGATGGAGGTGATGTCAATAAAAAACGGCGGAAAAGCTTTATTTTCCGCCGCATTGAGATTTATTGCGCCTTACGCCTTTTTCTTCATGGCATCCTGTAAGAGCCGCGCAAGCTGGTCCGAGCAGGAGGTGGCCTTGTAGCCGCAGGTTATGCCGGAAAGGCGGCGTATGACTTCCTCGGCGCTGGCGCCCTCGCACATTGCGCCCAGAGCCTTAAGGTTTCCGTTGCAGCCGCCGGTGTAGCTGAGATTGTGTATCTTGCCGTCGGTGACGTCAAGGTCTATCTGTGTTGAGCATACTCCCTTGGGGTAAAGCGTGTAATGCATGGCAAATGTCCTTTCTTACTACTAATTTATAATTTATTTTATATTTCCCTCAAATATATCTTCTGCGGGGCCGGTCATATAAATATGCCCGTTTTCCGCCCATTCTATCAAAAGCTCTCCAAGAGCCAGATGTACCTTAACATTGCGCCCCGTAAAGCCCGCCATACTTGCACATACCGCGGCGGCGCAGCTGCCGGTGCCGCAGGCCAGCGTCCTGCCGCAGCCCCTTTCCCAGGTGCGGACGGAAATGCTGCCGTCGGGCTCCGCCTTTACAAAGTTCACGTTTACCTTTGCCGGGAAAAGCGGATGCCTTTCAAGCGCGGGGCCGTATTTGAGTATTTCCTCCTCCGTCACTTCGCCAAACACCGCTATGTGCGGCACGCCTGTGTTTACCGCAGATATTGTGAAGCTCCTGCCCAGCGCCTCTATGGTTTCAAGGCGGCATATCCCCTCGCCCTTCATGGGTATATCCTTCTTATCAAAGAGCGGCTCCCCCATGTCCACCCTTACGGCGGTGACGATGCCATTTTCTATGGTCATCTCCGCCAGCTTTATACCTGCCGGTGTTTCTATTTTTATTGGGTTTGACCTTACCATACCCCGCTCGTATGCAAACTTTGCGAAGCAGCGTATGCCGTTTCCGCACATCTCGGCGGTGCTGCCGTCGCTGTTGAGAAGGCGCATGCGCAGATCAGCTTTTTGAGAGGGCATTACCATCATCAGCCCGTCTGCCCCTATGCCGGTGCGCCTGTTGCAGAGCCGGCGTGCATCATTCGGGGTGGGAAAATATTCTTTTTCCATGGCATCTATCACTATGAAATCGTTGCCCAGGCCATGCATCTTAGTGAACCTCACGATACGCCCTCCTTTGACGGAATGAATTGTATACCTTATCAATTATACCCGCAGTGCCGCCCCTTGGCAATGCCTCCGCAAGGGGCGCAAATGTGAATAAACCGGGACTTTAACGGATAATTCACAGGGTACGTATGTACAATTCGGGCATTTTAGATTATTATTTAATGTGGATTATTAATGTGGAGATGTATATGGATAAATTGCATTTTATAGTAAACCCTGTTGCGGGCGGCACCAGCGCCATAGATAAGTTTGGAGCCGTCAAGGGTATGCTGGACGACATGAGGTTTCCTTATACCTATGAGTTTACCCAATGCAAGGGCCACGGCAGAGAGCTTGCCAGGGCTGCCGCGGAGCATGGGGAGAAGTACATAATAGCCGTGGGGGGCGACGGCACGGTGAACGAAGTGGCGTCCGGCCTTGTGGGTACCGATACGGTGATGGGCATACTGCCCTTCGGCACGGGGAATGACATGGTAAAGGTGCTGGGGATACCCACCGAACCCCGTGAGGCGTTAAACGTCATACTGGCGGACAGGCCGAGGGCCATGGACGCGGGCTATGTGAACGACAGGTTTTTCGTGAATGTATCGGGCTTCGGATTTGACGTAGACGTGCTGCTGAAGCACGAGAAATATAAAAAGCGCTTCAAGGGCATGCTGCCGTATCTTTTCGGCATAGTGGACGCGCTCACCCATCTGCGCACCCTGCACCTGACGCTGCACGATGGGGAGCGGGTATGGAAGAAGGACGCGCTGATAGTATCCGTAGGCAACGGCGCGTACATAGGCGGCGGCATGAAGGCCACCCCCTTCGCGGATCCCTTTGACGGGCTTTTTGAGGTGAGCGTGGTCAGCAGTATAAGCAGGGCAAAGTTCCTGAGGCTGCTCCCCTCATTCATCAAGGGCGAGCATACGGGGCTTCCGGAGGTGGAATACTTCCGCACAAAGGAGCTTTATGTGGAATGCCCCGAGGAGTGCTTAATAAACTACGATGGCGAACTGGGCTCCGGTATGCCGGTAAGGTATAAAATAATACCGGGCGCCGTGAAGATGCTGGTGCAGCAGGATATGACTGCGGCAAATACAGAGGAGAAGTAAACACTTTACAATGTGCGATCGTTTTTTTATAGTGAACCCGGTGTCCGGCTCCGGCAAGTCAAGGAAGCTCTTTGAGGAGCTGCTTCCCCAGATAGAAAGGAGCGGCAGGAGCTTCGAGTGGCGGTATACCACCGGCAAGGGCCACGCAAGAGAGTTGGCGGAAGAAGCCTCCGGAAAAGGCTGCCAACGGGTGATATCCGTGGGCGGCGACGGCACCGCAAATGAGGTGGCCGCGGCGCTTATAGGTTCGGATACAGAGATGGGAATACTTCCCTTTGGCACAGGCAACGACTTTGCTAAGGCGGTGGGCCTGCCCACCGATCCCGATGCAGCGCTGGAGGCGGCGCTGTACGGCCAGGTCCGGCCGGTGGACGCCGCAATGGCAAACGACAAGCCCTTTATAAACGTCAGCGGAACAGGCTTCGACGTGGACGTGATAATCAACACCGAGAAGTTTAAAAAGAGGTTCAACGGAATGCTGCCCTACATGCTGGGCATATTCCAGAGCCTTATGCACCTCAAGCCCGTCACCTTCGAGATAACAGCGGACGGGGAAAGCTTTACCGAGCGGGCGCTGCTCTTCAACGCCTGCAACGGCACCCATTTCGCCGGAGGAATGCACGTTGCGCCCATGGCGAGCCCCTATGACGGGCTGCTCGACGTATGCATACTGCGGGCCATAAGCATACCGCAGTTTCTCCTGCTGCTGCCCCGCTATACCAGGGGCACCCACACAGCTTCAAGGCACGTGCGCTACTTCAAGGCGAAGGAAATAGCTGTAAGGTGCGACAGCGAAAACATAATCAACCTTGACGGGGAGCTGGATTCCTCTACCCCCGTAACATTTAAGGTATTGCCCGGAGCGATAAAGCTTGCGCTTCCGGGAGAAAAAGGGAACAAATGAGAAAGAAACGCTATGTTGTAAAGCAGCGCAGCCGCATGATACTGCGCATAGGTATACTGGCACTTGGAGCGCTGCTGGCCATAGGGCTGGTGTTCGGCCTCATACACCTGCTCAAAAGCACAAAGAAGGGCGCAAAGGAGCTGACGGAGCTTCCCTTTACGGATACCGCCAACTATGCCTATACCGGCTCCGGCTTCCTATATTTTCAGGAGGGCAAGCTTTTCTATAAGGATATTGCGGACAGCCGCAAGGATACCTCATACAAGATAAACACCGACGAGCTGAAGCTCACCGCCTCGGACAGCATATCCGTGCTGTATCACGATACGGCAGTGCAGATAGTGGGCTCAGAGGCCCCCATAGTAGTTTCCGGCAAGGTGCTGGGGGTAAAGTGCTCTCAGGCTCACGTAGCGGTGCTGAGGGAGGACAGCGCGGGCAAGACCGCCATAGTAATATACGACGGGGCGGGGACCCAGACAGACCAGATGGACTTTGACGCTGCCGACCTTATAGATTTCGGCTTTTCCAACAGGCAGGACGAGACCCTTTGGACCCTTGAGATGGACCTTTCCGCCTCCACGCCGGTATGCACCATAACCACCTACAACCTGGCCACCAAGCGCACCACCGGCGTCATAAACGTACAGAACCAGCTAACCGGGGACGTCATATTCACGGATAAAAGCCTGTTCCTTTCCGGCACCAGCGACCTCATACGCTATACGCTGGCGGGCAGCAGCGAGGTCTACAGGATATCCGTATACGGCTGGAAGCTGGCGGACAGCTCAATAGGCGAATCCCCCATACTGCTGTATAAGCAGCGCGGGGGCAGCAACAGTATACTCAAGCTGTACACCGTACCTGAAGGGGACGTTGGCAGCGCCGCCATAAGTACCGTACACCCGCCCGAGGGGGCGCTGGCGGAGTTTCTCATAAAGGGCAAGCTCATGATCTATACCCCTACCGCCGCGTACACCTACTCCGCCGCAGGAAAGCTGCTCTCCAGGGATGATTTGCCCATTGAGATAGACGGGGCGAAGAAGCTTTCTGATGACCATATAATGCTCAGCAGGGAAGGTAAGCTGTATATCAGCGTGACCAAGTAGAACAGAACTATAACGGCACCGGACTCTTTACAGGGCGGGCAGCCCGGAAAAGGAGGAAAAGCATTGAACATCATAGACGCGGTATCAATATGTATACTGGTGTTATTCGTGCTCTTCGGCATATATAAGGGATTTATTTCCACGCTTCTTAACATAGGCGCGTACTTTGTTTCGGTGGTGCTGAGCTTTCTGCTCAAGCCCCTTGGGGCCAGCGCCATAAAGCACAGCGACAGGATATTCAACATGATGCTGTACTACACCGAGGGCAGCGAGTTTATCGCCAACCCGGAATACGTTCGAATGGAGATATCCTCCCTCTCCACGGCCGAGATAAACGACATAATCGCCTCCTCCAATCTGCCCTTTCCCATGGGCAGGGAGATAGCCAAAAACATCGCCCGGGAGGCCTTCGCGGATCAGGGCATAGTGACGCTGGGGGACTACTTCAACCAGACCATAGTGGGCGTATTCATAAACATACTGATGTTCCTCGTATGTTTCCTTATAATACGCGCGATACTCTCGCTGGTTATAAACGGGGCGGACTATGCCGATCCCTTCCCCATGCTCAAGAGCCATGACGGCATATTCGGCGGCGCGCTGGGCCTGTTGCGGGGGATGCTGGCGCTGCTGCTGGTATTCATGCTGGTACCCATAGTGCTGACGATGCTGGGCCAGTTCGATCTTATAACCAACATGGTGGACGACTCAGCCATGGCCCGGGTGTTCTATAAGCTTAATCTGCTTATCAGCATCGCGGCGTAAACAGAGTTTCGAAAAAGTGGCTAAAGACCACTTTTTCGAGTTTTTTCGGGTTTTGCCTCTCACGTTCGTTCCTGGGCGGCAAAACCCGCAGAGAAGAAAAACCTTCGGTTTTTATCCGTTTTGACGCACATGTCGTCAAAGCCGGAATTAACTTAAGGGGCTGCGGCCCCTTAACAACCCCAAGTTTTTTGACAGACAGATAATAATTCATTAAACGGAGGAAAACCATGTACCTTGCCTCAGACTGGAAGGATTACGAAATAATCGACGCTGGCGGCGGCAACAAGCACGAACGCTGGGCCGACGTCACGCTGCTTCGGCCGGATCCTCAGGCCGTGTGGCCAATGAAGGAGCCAAGAAGCGTACACGCCCGGTATATACGAAGCTCAGCGGGCGGCGGCCACTGGGAGTACGGCCGTGCGCTGCCGGAAAGCTGGAAAATACGCTATCGGGACCTTACCTTTATCGTCCGCCCCACCGGCTTCAAGCATACCGGCCTTTTCCCGGAACAGGCGGTGAATTGGGACTGGATTCGGGGCATCGTGGAAAAGAGCGGCAAGCCTTTTAGGGTGCTCAATCTCTTCGCCTACACCGGCGGCGCCACGGCGGCCCTTGCGGCCAGCGGCGCGGAGGTGGTTCACGTGGACGCGGCAAAGGGCATGGTGGCCTGGGCAAAGGACAACCTTGCAGCCAGCGGCCTTGCAGGCGCGCCAGTGCGCTTCATCGTTGACGACGTGATGAAGTTCGTATTGCGGGAGCAGCGCCGGGGCAGGACATATCACGGCATACTCATGGATCCCCCCAGCTACGGCCGCGGCCCAAACGGCGAAATGTGGAAGATTGAGGACAACCTTTACCCCCTGGTAGAGGAATGCGTGAAGCTGCTGGACGGCGAAGCCCGCTTCTTCCTTATAAATTCCTATACCACCGGCCTTGCCCCAAGCGTGCTGTCCAACGTGCTAAAGTGCTCCCTGGGCAAGCGTGGCGGAAAGATAGAATCCGACGAGGTGGGCCTGCCCATAACCCGCGGCGGCATGGTGCTGCCCTGCGGCGCTTCCGGCAGGTGGGAAATATGATACCCATATTATACGAAGACAACCACCTTCTGGCGGTAGAAAAGCCGGCCAATATGCCGGTGCAGGGGGACTCCTCCGGAGACGATGACCTTCTGACGCTGCTGAAGGGCTACATAAAGGACAAGTACAATAAGCCCGGCGATGTATATCTCGGGCTTGTCCACCGTTTAGACAGGCCTGTGGGCGGAGCCATGGTATTCGCCCGCACCTCCAAGGCAGCCGCCCGGCTATCCGGCCAGTTCAGCTCCCACGGTGCAATTAAGACCTACCTTGCCGTGGCCGAGGGCAACGCCCCCGGCGGCGAGCTGGAGGGATTCATATTAAAGGACGAGGCTACCGGTTCCAGCGCCCTTGTGCCGGAAAACACCTGCGGCGCAAAGTCCGCCCGGCTTACCTACGCCCCCATCGCGTACAGAAAGGGCAGGACGCTCATCCGCGTTACGCTCCATACCGGCCGGCATCATCAGATACGGGTGCAGCTTGCCGGCGCGGGGTATCCCCTTTGGGGGGACCAGCGCTACAACAGGGACGCCCGCCCGGGGCAGCAGATAGCCCTCTGGGCCTGCTCCCTCGAGATAGAGCACCCCACGCTGCACACCCGCCTCAGGTTCACCTCGACGCCCTCCGGCGGCGTGTGGAAGGACTTTTCAGACATACTCCCCGCAGCGGTACAGGGCATAGGCATAGCGTATATCGACCATAACATAATAGCCGCCGTAAAACCCCAGGGACTGCAGACCGCCGCGGCAGACGGCGAAGGGGATTCCCTGGAGGCCCGGCTCGCCGCCGCCTATGGGGAGGCTTATCCCGCCCACCGCCTGGACGTAAACACCGAAGGGCTGGTGCTCTTCGCCCGTAACCGCAAGGCCCTGTATGGGCTGACAGAAGCCCTGGAGCAGCGCACCATAAGAAAGTTCTACCGCTGTACCGTAAAGGGCTGCCCCGAAAAGAAGGAGGATACGCTCACCGCCTACTGCGTAAAGGACGCGGATAATTCATACATGAGGGTATACGACAGGCCGGTTCAGGGCGGCAGGGACATGGTGACAAAGTACCGCGTCATAAGCCGCAGGGGAGACCGGAGCGTGCTGGAGGTGGAGCTGGTAACGGGTCGTACTCACCAGATACGCGCCCACCTTGCCCATATAGGCTGCCCCATACTCGGCGACGACAAGTACGGCGACCGTGAATTCAACAAAGCAAACAAAAAATACGCCCAGGCCCTCAGGTCGGTGCGCGTAGAGCTGCACTTCCCTGAGGAAAGCGCGCTGGGCTACCTCGAGGGAAAGGTCATAGAGAGCCTTAACTGAAAATTCCTTTGTAAATACAAAAATCCATAGTCTTTTATTTTATATGCGGCACTATCTCCTGCGCCCGCCTTATGAAGGCAGCGGCGGCGGGGGAAGCATCGGACAGCGAGGGTATGGCTATGCCCAGCCGCCGGTATTGGCAGGGGGCAAGCTCCCGCACCGCAAGGCCCTCGCTCTTGTCCCGCAGTATCATTTCCGGCACCACGGATACGCCTATGCCATGCTGTACCATGGAAACTATGGCGTAGTCGTCCATGGAGGTGAATATGACGTTGGCCTTTATGCCGCTCCGCTGAAAAAGCCGTTCTATGTCCGTATCGAAACCCGGCGCGGGCATTATGAAGGGCTCCTTGGCAAGTATCTGCAAGGGTATCCGCGCCTCCGGCGCGAAGCGGTGTTCCTTGTGCATTACCGCCATCAGCCTGTCCTTGGCAAGGGGTATCCAGTCCACGCCCTTGGGCTGCACGCTTGTGAGTATGAAGTCCGTCTCCCCCGTACTCAGCATCTCGGTGAGCTTATCTGTGCCCGCCTCCTGCACGTCTATCTGTATATCCGGGTTGTCCGCGCAGAAGCTGGCGATAACCGAGGGCAGCCACGCCACGGAAAGGCTGTTCAGCGCCCCTATTTTGAGTCTGCCTGTCTGGGCGTTCTTCAGCGCCTCCGCACGGCTCAAAAGCGCGTCCATGGCGGCGTCCGCATTGCGCACATGCTCCATAAGCGCCTCCCCCTTCTGGGTGAGCCGTACTCCCTTCTTGCCCCGAATGAGAAGCTGTATCCCCAGCTCGTCCTCAAGGGTCTTTATTATATAGCTTACCCCCGCCTGGGTGAAGCCAAGCTCTTCCCCGGCGGCGGAAAATGTGGCCGTTTCCACGGCTCTTATCAGCACCTTGAGCTTTGACGAATCCATAGATATGCCCATCCACAAGAGATTCTTATATTTACTATTATAACATCTCGTTTTACTTTTAACAATTCATATTATAAGATTTTCTTGTAGAAAAAATAATTTACGGAGGAACGCAAATGGCACAGGATATCAACCTGCGTCGCCTGGTCATAAAGTCCTTCCACATCGATACCGTGGAATGGGGCGACCACAACGACGTTACCGCTGACGGCAGGATGACCGTAAGCCGTGAGCTTCTGGATGAGCTCATGGAGGAAAACAAGGATATCATCGAAAAGATAGATATTCAGATCATCAAGCCCGGGGATCACGACCGCTGGACCAACACCATAATGGACATAATCCCCGTCTCCACCAAGGTGCTGGGCATACTGGGCGAGGGTATCACCCACACTCTCACCGGCGTATATTTCATGATGACCGGCGTGGATGTGGACGGCGTGCAGACCTACGAGTTCGGCTCCTCCGAGGGCAACCTTAAGGAAAAGCTGTTCCTTGACAAGGCCGGCACCCCCGGCACCAACGACGTGATAATCAGTTTCGACTTTCTCTTCAAGTCCCATCAGGGTCAGGAGCGCGGCGCCTGCACAAGAGCGCATCAGGCCTGCGATAAATTCATGCAGACCTATCGCGATAAGATGAAGAAGTTCAAGGGCGACCTCTGCACCCATCGCAGCACCTATTACGACACTGTTCGCCCCGGTGCAAAGCGGGTGGTCATAATCAAACAGGTAGCAGGCCAGGGCGCCATGTACGATACCCACCTCTTTGGCAAGGAGCCCAGCAGCAGCGAGGGCGGCAAGAGCATAATCGACATGGGCAACATGCCCGTGATAGTCACGCCCAATGAGTACAGGGACGGCATTATCCGTTCCATGCAGTAATACAAGGAGGTAGACAGCTATGGGCATTGGGCCTTCCACAAAAGAAACTTCCCTTCATCATTTCCGCGATCCTCTCCTTGAGGTGGTATCCTCCGATCCCGAGATAGACCTCATGGGCGTAATAATAGTCGGCACACCCGACGCGGACGAGGAAAAGCACCTTGTAGGCACCCGTGCCGCCGTATGGGCGGAGTGTATGCGGGCGGACGGCGCCATAGTCTCCAGCGACGGCTGGGGCAACAGCGACGTGGACTATACCAACACCGTATACCAGCTTGGCATTCGGGGCATACCCGTCACCGGGCTTAACTTCTCCGGCACCATGGCCCAGTTTGTGGTCACCAACGAGTATCTGGACGCAATAGTGGATATATCCAAGAACCCCGAGGGCATAGAGAGCGAAAACGTGGGCGAAAACGCCGTAGATGCGCTGGACGCCCGCAAGGCGCTTGCCATGCTCAAGATAAAAATGCGTAAAAAAGAGCATCAGGGATAAGCGATATTTCAGGGGAGCGGCCTTGCGCCGCTTCTTTTTTTTTGCGCCTGCCCTTACTTTTTAAGGCGGCGCCGCATCCTGCCTTAACTTTCCTTGGTTAATTTATAACTTTAATAACTTTCGTTGACATGCATATACATATTTAATATAATCCCTACTTAGGCAAAGGCACACACATCTAAAATAATTTTATAACGATTTGGAGGAAAAAAATGGCTATCAGGGTTGGCATCAACGGCTTCGGAAGAATAGGACGCACTGTATTCAGGATCATTTCCCAGAACCCGGACAGGTTTGAGCTTTGCGGCATAAACCTCCGCAACCTCAATATGGAATATATGGCATACACAGCCCTGTACGACTCGGTGCACGGCCATTTTCCCGGCACGATTGAGGCCGGCAGCCAGCACCTTATAGTCAACGGCAAGCCGGTCAGGATATTCAGCGAGAGCGACCCTGCCAATATAGAATGGAGCTCCTGCGGCGCAGAATATATCATAGAATCCACCGGCGCGTTCAACACCACCGCCGCCTCCTCCGCCCACATGAAGGGCGGCGCTAAAAAAATCATAATCACCGCCCCCGCAAAGGACGAGGTGACGCCCACCTTCGTTTTCGGCGTGAACCATGAGGAATACGACCCCGAAAGCGCAGTCATCTCCGCCGCTTCCTGCACTACCAACTGCTTAGCGCCCCTTGCCAAGGTAGTGAACGACCGCTTCGGCATAGAACGCGGACTCATGTCAACCATACATTCCGCCACCGCCAAGCAAAAGGCCGTAGACTCCCGGGCAGGCAGCCGCGACCTCCGCACCGGCCGCTCCGTGTTCAACAACATAATCCCCTCCACCACAGGCGCGGCCAAGGCGGTGGGCAAGGCCATACCCGAGCTGAACGGCAAGCTCACCGGCATGTCCTTCCGGGTACCCGTGAACGACGTATCCGTAGTAGACCTCACGGCAAAGCTGGTGACAAAGACCAACTATGCGGACATAATGGATGCGCTGGAGGAGGCGGCACACGGCTATATGAAGGGCGTGCTCACCTGTCTCGACGCGGACGTGGTATCCTCCGACCTTCGGGGCGATCCCCACACCTGCATAGTCGACAAGCGGGCCGGCATAATGCTTGGGGACGACTTCGTCAAGCTCATCGCCTGGTACGACAACGAATGGGGCTACAGCTCCAAGGTGCTGGATATGGTAGAATACGTTGCGGATAAGTAAATGCGCATACAAAAAAGCGGCAGTGCGCCGCTTTTTTTAATACCACCGCCTAAAGCTCGGAGAGCGCATGCCTGAGTCTCTTTCCCCCTGAGGGGCTATCCGCGGGCTTCCCGCCTTCCTCAAAGCGGCCCATGAATACCGCGAAGGTAGCGGTAGCCGCTATGCAGCAGATTATATCCGCTGCGGGGGTAGCCCAGACTATGCCGTATACCGGGAACACGCCCTTGAGTATGAACATAAGGGGTATATCCAGTATGCCCTTTCTGAGCAACGCCAGCACCAGCGAATACATGCCGTGGCCGGTGGCCTGGAAGAAGGATATGAAGGCATAGGCGCAGGCGGAGAAGGGCGCGCCTATGCAGAGTATGCGGAGGAATTTCATGCCGTAGGCCATGGACTCGCCTCCCCTGATGAATACGCTTATGAGCTCATGGGCAAAGCAGAGGTTGATTGCGGTGCAAAGCCCGGCCAGACATGCGGATATGGCAGTGGAGGTGAGCACCGCGGAGCGCATACGCTTGTAGTCGCCTGCCGCGTAGTTGTAGGCTATCAGGGGAAGCACGCCCTGGGCCATGCCGCGCACCATGCAGTGAGCCAGCATGTTCACCTTTTTGGCCACGCCTATGCCGGCCTGAGCAGCGGTGCCGGAGAGCGCCATCAGGTTATCCAGCACGCCGTAGGAGATGTTCTCGCACAGCGTCATAAGGCAGGCAGGTATGCCGGTGCTCAAAACGTCCGAAGGTATGGCAGCCGCCAACATTGCCCTGCGGGGGGCGAAGTACAGCGCCGTATGGGGCCTGTTTTTGCCTATAACTATAATGAAGTATATTAGCGTCGCCACGTTGGAAAGGGCGGTGGCCAACGCTGCCCCTAAAGTCTCCCGTCCGGCGGGCAGTATCACGAACATGAACAACGGATCCAGGGCGATATTCAGCACGCCGCCTATGGCTATACCCGTGCTGGACTGTAGGGAACGGCCCTCAGAGCGGATAAGGTGGGCAAGCAGCGTGTTCATGGAGGTCACGACGCCTCCCGCTACCACCGTGCAGAGCAGGTACTCAACTGCGTGGCGGTGTACCTGAGAGTCGGAGCCCCCCAGAAGGTTTACGAAGGTATCCCTAAAAAGATACGCGCCGATGGAATATACTGCCGCAGCTATAAGGCAGCCCCAGAAAGCGAAGCTTGCGGTGTCCCTTGCCCGGTCCACGTTTTTGTTGCCCAATGCCCGGGCAATCACGCTTGCGCCGCCTACGCCGAAGAGATTGGCTATAGCGGAAAGGAACATAAAGGCGGGCATGCATACCGTCACGGCAGTAATCATGGCGTCGCTGCCGGTGAGGCCAACGAAGAAGGTATCCGCCATGTTGTATATCACAAGTATTATCTGGCCCATTACCGCAGGAATGGCAAGGGAAAGTATGGCCTCTGCCATTGGCGCCTCTTCAAAAAGATGCTTTTCTCTTTTAAGACCGTTCATGCTGCTCTCCTTTCCCGAATTCCTTTATATCTCCTTGCCCCTGGGTAATATATATGATATGCTGTTAAATACAAAAATCAAATTATAGTATTTTTGAGTATGATAAATTAAATTTATGCTGCAAGGAGGGAAAACGATGCTTAGCGTAAAAATGGAGACGCTGCTGTGCGTCGCAGAGCATAAAAATTTCACCAGAGCGGCGGAGGAGCTGTCCCTTACCCAGCCCGCTGTCAGCCATCATATAAAAGAGCTGGAGCAGGAGCTTGGTGTGCCCCTGTTTATACGCGGAAAGGGCGGGCTAAAGCTTACGGATCAGGGCGAAATAGCCGTCCGCTACGCCAGGCGCATTAAGGCGCTGGACGGCAAGCTGAGGTCTGAGCTTGCCAATTTCGAAAAAAACGTAACCAACCTTAAAATCGGGCTTACGCACACCGCGGAAAGTAACCTTACCACCGAGGCGCTGGCAAAGTGTGCCGCCCAAAACCCCGGCCTGAGCATAACAATAGCTACTGATACGATAAAAAATCTTTATGATATGCTGGGGAACTACGAGTTGGACCTGGCCATAGTGGAGGGCATGCCGGTGGGGTCGGGCTTCTCCTCGCTCATGCTTGACACGGACTATCTGGTATGCGCCATGTCCGTGAATAACCCTCTGAGCAGGCGGGCGATGGTAACGCTGAACGAGCTTAAAGGAGAGCAGATGATACTGAGACTGCCCACCTCCGCCACGCGGCAGCTTTTTGAATCCACGCTGGAGAGCATAGGCGATTCCATCAGGAACTTCAACGTGACAATAGAGGTAGATAACATCGCTACCATAAAGGACCTTATACGAAAGGATCTGGGCGTATCCATACTGCCCAAGAGCGCCTGTATGGACGAACTGCGCAAGGGCAAGATAGCGGCGCTGCCCATAGAAAACCTGAGCATGGCACGGGAGACCCGCATAGTGTACAACCGGGACTTCGACCACCCGGAGATACTTCAGGAAATAACCAAGACCTATCAGGAAGTGGCAAAGGCTTACAGATAAGCAGCGAGCAATCGAAACAAGCCCCCGCGAAAGCAGGGGCTTGTTATATGTGTGTATATGCCGTTACCTTGCCAGATTCACTACGCTGCTTTCCACGCCCGCGCGCTTTGCGGCGGCAAGGGCTAACGCATCGTCCCCCACCCGGGAGGGCCAATGGGCATCGCTACCTATTATAAACTCTGCGCCTATATCGGCAGCCTGTCTTAGCTCCTCGTCGCTCATGGTCACACGGGCGGCGTTTATCTCAAGCTTTATCCCCAGCTCCTTCGCCCCCCTGGCGAGAGTGGGTATGTCGCATTTCACATACAGCCCCGGGTGGGCGAATATGTCTATTTTATACTTTTCACCTGCTGCAAGCAGCGCCTCGGCGGTCTTCACTGGATCCGATCCGCCTAGGTGCAGCGACTCAAGGCTGCGGGCAAAGCCGAAGCCGTCGCTGGGCCTGCCCCCCTTGTGGAAGGCCAGAAGCCGCACGTCAAACACGTCGAGAAGATCCTTTGGTATGTCTGTAAGGCCGTATCCCACAAGGTTGCTCTCAATGCCGAAAAGCACCTCTATCTTATCGGAATACTTTGCCTTCAGCCTGTCCATTTCCCGGCGGAGGTGGCCCAGTTTTCTGCCCCTTACGCCGAAGAACATATGCCCCGGGCCGTGCTCGCTTACCGCCACGGTTTTCAGCCCCATAGAAACAGCGGCAAGGACATTCTCCTCGGGAGTTCCCTTGCCGTGGCTGTATAAGGTGTGTGTATGCAGGTCTTTTGTCAGCATATACTGCTTGCTTAATCCTGCTGGGGCGCGGTCTTGCGGGCCATAAGCACTATCAGGGACCCGAAGAGGGTGAGTATGGTGAGATTGCTCTCCCTGCCGGTTATGCTCTTCATGTCATCAACGCCGCTGGTGCAGAAGAAGGCATCTGCGATATTGGCTGCGGGGGAGTTGATATAGTTGCTTACGAAGGCGGTATAGGTGCCGCAGGCCTTGGCGGCCTTGAGGGCATCAAGCAGCAGCTTTGTGCGGCCGCTCCGGGAAATGCCTATGAACACATCGTCCACAGTAAAGCGGGCGGACAGCACATCCATCACCATGGAATCGGACACCGCTGTGGCGTCGTAGCCCATGTAGTTGAACTGGTAGGCAATGTCCCTCGCAAGGAACTCGCTGCTGGCGGTGCCGAATACGAATATGCGCTTTGCCCTTACGGCCTTTTCGGCAAGGGTGGAAAGCTTGTTCTTGGGCAATGCCTTGAGTGTGTCTTCCATGGCGCGCATGGAGGCAAGAAACATTTTTTCGATAACAGCCTCATCGTTATCTGTTGGACGGATCGGATCGCTCTTGAGGGACTCGATGGAGGAGGAGCCGCTGGCAAGGGCAACACGGAAATCCAAAAAACCATTGTAGCCCAGCTTGCGGGCAAGACGCGTAACTGACGGGACGGATACGCCGGCGGCCTCGGCTATTTCATTTATCACCATGAGCGAGGCGCGCGCCGGGTTTTCCAAAATGAAATCAGCAACTTTGCGTTCTGCCGTGGGCAGTGTAGAGTAGGCGGACCTGATTTTCATTTTCGCGGGCATAAATTTTTACTCTCCTTTATGCATTCCTGCATATATCTTTAATATTAAGATATTATTACCAAATTACAGAAAATGCAACACTTTATCGTGTTTTTTTATAAATATTATATTTTATTATGTCTGGCGGCTTCTGTATATTATGCGTTTAGTACGCGAAGGCCTTTATTCTTTATAAAATAGTCAAATATTTATCATAATTGTTTTTCTTCAGTCATTTCACACCGTACAGCAGAGCATTTTTACCGCCTTCCTTGACACTCTCATGCCTCGCTTGTATAATCATAATGTATACATGCGGATACCATATTTTCGGGGTTCTCCCGGGCCGTCCACAGGGTATACGGCATTCTTTTTTATCTAAACACAACAACTATATCAGGAGGTCACATCACAATGGCAAAAACCATGACTATCGATGGTAATACCGCTGCTGCGCACGTTGCTTATGCGTTTAGCGACGTAGCTGCGATATACCCCATCACCCCTTCCTCCCCCATGGCGGAAGTGGCAGACGATTGGGCAGCAAACGGCCGCGTTAACCTTTTTGGCCAGAAGGTTAAAATAGCCGAGATGCAGTCCGAGGCCGGTGCGGCCGGTGCAGTTCACGGCTCCCTCAAGGCAGGCGCCCTGACCACCACCTTCACCGCTTCCCAGGGCCTGCTGCTCATGATCCCCAACATGTACAAGATCGCCGGCGAGCAGCTTCCCGCTGTATTCCACATATCCGCCCGTGCCCTCGCGTACCATGCCCTTTCCATCTTTGGCGACCACAGCGATGTTATGGGCTGCCGCCAGACCGGCTTCGCAATGCTTGCCTCCGCTTCCGTACAGGAGGTTATGGATCTGGCGCTTGTGACCCATCTGTCCGCCATCAAGTCCAGCATACCCTTCGTACACTTCTTCGACGGCTTCCGCACCTCCCACGAAGTCCAGAAGGTAGAGCTCATCGACTATGAGGATATGGATAAGCTGCTGGACAGGGACGCCGTAAAGCGCTTCCGCGACCGCGCCCTCAATCCCGAGCATCCCCATCTTGCCGGCTCCGCCCAGAACCCCGATATCTACTTCCAGGGCCGCGAGGCTGCCAACAAGCTGTATCTCGACCTGCCCGACATCGTACAGGATTATATGGACAAGGTTGGCGAGCTCACCGGCCGCAAGTATAACCTCTACGATTACGTTGGCGCGCCCGACGCCGAGAACATCATCGTCATAATGGGCAGCGGCGCAGACGTAGTAGAAGAGACCATCAATCACCTGAACGCCAAGGGCGCCAAGCTGGGTCTGCTGAAGGTCCGCCTGTACCGTCCTTTCCCTGCCGACAGGTTCGTAAAGGCTATACCCGCCTCCGTAAAGAAGATCGCCGTTCTGGACCGCACCAAGGAATCCGGTTCTCTGGGCGAGCCTCTGTATCAGGACGTTGTAAACGCTCTGGTAGAGTGCGGCCGCGCAGACATCAAGGTAGTAGGCGGCCGTTACGGCCTGGGCTCCAAGGAGTTCACCCCCTCCATGGCCAAGGCTGTGTATGACAACCTGGACGGCGAGATGAAGAACCACTTCACCGTGGGCATCACCGATGACGTCACCTTCACCTCCCTGCCCGTCAAGGAGCAAGTCAACGCCGCTCCCGAAGGCACCATCGCCTGCATGTTCTACGGCCTTGGTTCCGACGGTACCGTCGGCGCCAACAAGAACTCCATAAAGATCATAGGCGATCACACCGACATGTACGCACAGGGCTACTTCGCATACGACTCCAAGAAGTCCGGCGGCCTTACCGTATCCCATCTGCGCTTCGGCAAGCAGCCCATTCAGAGCCCCTACCTCATCGATGCGGCTGACTTTATCGCCTGCCATAACTCCTCCTATGTGACCAAGTACGACATGCTTGAGCACATCAAGGATCACGGCATATTCCTCCTCAACTCCCCCTGGACTCTCGCCGAGATGGAGCATGAGCTCCCCGCTTCCATGAAGAACATCATCGCCCGGAAGCATGTCAAGTTCTACAACATGGACGGCGTGAAGATCGCCCGCAGCGTTGGCATGGGCAACCGCATCAACACCGTTATGCAGGCCGCCTTCTTCGTGCTTGCCAACGTAATCCCCGCGGATCAGGCCATCGACTACATGAAGGCCGCCGCCAAGAAGTCCTACGCCAAGAAGGGCGACGAAGTGGTTCAGAAGAACTATGCCGCCATCGATGCCGGCGCCACCGGCTTCGAAGAGGTCAAGTATCCCGAGTCCTGGGCTACCACCACCGAAGGCAAGGTAGTTGAGGACGTTACCGACGATCCTTACTTCAAGGAATTCATCAAACCCGTACTGGCTCAGAACGGCGACAAGCTGCCCGTTTCCAAGCTGGCTCCCGACGGCTGCGTACCCACCGCCACCACCAGGTATGAGAAGCGCGGTATCGCCGTTGAAGTGCCCGTATGGAACGCCGAGGCCTGCGCACAGTGCAACCAGTGCGCCATGGTTTGCCCCCATGCCTGCATACGTCCCTTCCTCATCAAGGACGGCACCGAGGTTCCCTTTGAGACCAAGGCAGCTACCGGCAAGGAATTCGCAGGCTATAAGTTCCGCATGCAGATAAGCCCCCTGGATTGCTCCGGCTGCGGCAACTGCGCGGATATATGCCCCGCAAAGGCAAAGGGCGCCCTCACCATGACCTCCCTCGCTTCCTGCGAAGAGGCTGAGAACGCCAACTGGAACTTCTGCCTCGAGCTTCTCGATCCCGATGTGGAGTTCAACCACAACACAGTAAAGAACAGCCAGTTCCTCCAGCCTCTGTTCGAGTTCTCCGGCGCCTGCGCAGGCTGCGGCGAGACCCCCTACATCAAGCTGGTGACCCAGCTCTACGGCGACAGGATGATGATCGCCAACGCCACCGGCTGCTCCTCCATCTACGGCGGCTCCGCACCTACCGTGCCTTACTCCGTAAACAAGAAGGGCTTTGGCCCTGCATGGGCAAACAGCCTGTTCGAGGACAACGCCGAGTTTGGCTTCGGTATGAACCTGGCCACCACTCAGCGCCGCGCAAAGCTTGCCGACACCGTTGAGAAGCTGATCGCCGTCGAGTACTGCGATGCCAACCTCAAGGCCGCAGGCAAGGAATGGCTGGACAACATGGACGACGCCGAGGGCTCCCGCAAGGCTGCAGATAAGCTCATCGCAGAGCTCAACGCAAGCGTTGATCCCGACCTCACCGGTACCCCCTATGAGAAGGAATGGCTTGCCAACGGCAAGAAGTGCGTATGCGAGGCCTGCACTCTGGGCCGCGAAGTTCTGGCCAATAAGGACCTGCTGGTAAAGAAGAGCCAGTGGATCTTCGGCGGCGACGGCTGGGCATACGACATCGGCTACGGCGGACTGGATCACGTGCTTGCACAGGATCAGGACGTCAACGTACTGGTTCTGGATACCGAGGTATACTCCAATACCGGCGGCCAGGCCTCCAAGGCTACTCCTACCGGCCCCATCGCCAAGTTCGCAGCTGCCGGCAAGCGTACCGGTAAGAAGGATCTGGGCATGATGGCCATGAGCTACGGCTATGTATACGTAGCAAAGGTCTGCATGGGCGCCGATAAGAACCAGCTTATGAAGGCTATCACCGAGGCTGAGGCCTATAAGGGACCCTCCCTCATAATCGCCTACGCACCCTGCATCAACCATGGTATCAACATGGGCAAGAGCCAGGAAGAAGCCAAGAAGGCCGTCGAAGCCGGTTATTGGCCCCTGTACAGGTACAATCCCGATCTCGCAAAGGAAGGCAAGAACCCCTTCACTCTGGACAGCAAGCCCGCAAAGACCGATTACAAGGACTTCATCATGGGCGAGGTCCGCTACGCCTCCCTCAAGAAGCTCTTCCCCGCCGTCGCAGACCAGCTCTTCGACCGTGCCGAGAAGGAAGCCGAGAACAAGTATGAGTACTATAAGAAGCTGAGCGAGCTGGACTAATCTCCTGCTGAACAGCATAAAGCCCCCGGGAAACCGGGGGCTTTAGAGTGTCAAAAAAGTGGCGTTCAGCCACTTTTTCGAGTTTTACGGGTTTTGCCTCTCGCAAAAAACATGAGGTTCCGCCCCGGGAAACGGGCCGGAACTGACCCGCTGCGGCGGACCTCCGGGCGGCAAAACCCGCAAAGAACGAAACCCTCTAGGTTTTCATCCGTTCTGACGCACACCCCCCAGGGGGCCTTCTCTTGCCCCAGCGGGGCAATTCACCTTGTGTCGTCAGAGCCGGATTAAACATAAGGGGCTGCGGCCCCTTATCAACCCCGGGTTTTTCGGCAGACTGGCGCCCCCGGAACCTTCGTTCCGGGGACCTGTATTGTTATTTTTACGCCCGACAGTATCATATATGCCTACTTAAGTATGCCTCTATACTTCTTCGATGATTATTGGCAGTACCATTTCAATTGTAGTACCTACTTTGGGGCAGCTGAATATTCGCAGGCCGAATTCTTCGCCATAAAGTAGTCTCAGTCTTTCGTTTACGTTTACTATACCAAGTTGGGTTCCCCTGCCATTATCCCCCATCGAAACTCCGCTGCACATGGCATCATTTATAGTTCTCAGTTTATCGAAGGACATTCCCACACCGTTATCTTCTACCTTGACTATCAGTTTTTTCCCCGTACAGTATGCTTCTATATTTAAGTTGCGTTCTCCGGTTTTAGGCTCCAACCCGTAAAAGACAGCATTTTCTACAATAGGCTGTATCAGGAGTTTGGGAACGCAGCATTTTTTTGCTGCCGGATCAATGGTTTCAGTAATGTTTATTTTATTGCGGAACCTATATTGCTGTATACGAAGGTAGTTGTTGACATTAGCCAGTTCTTCCTCCATAAGCGCCTTAGTTTTTCCCTTTCGGCTTATGCTGTAGCGGAACATTCCCGAAAGGGCTCTCGTCATTTCTTCTATATTGTCAGCGCCCTGCTCTATAGCCATTCCTCTTATACAATCCAGTGTATTATAGAGAAAATGAGGGTTTATTTGGTTCTGAAGCGCTTTGATCTCCGCTTGTTTCTTCAGCATTGCCAGCGAATACTCTCTGTCGGCTTTCGTCGCATTATCATCTATCAGGCTCATCAGTTCGGTATATACGTTAAAAAAAGGTTTTCGCACAAATGTACTTTCGTTTTTCTTCCGCAGTCGCTCTCTGCCGCCGTCGTCTTGCGCGGCAAAAAGCTTTTTCTCAATAGTAATCATAGGGATTACCACATTGTATATGTAAAACCCCATAACAATCAAAAACACCGCAAAGATTGCCAATGCCGCACATTTCAAAATACCGCTGCTGCTTTTCATTTCATTTCCTGTCAGGTCGGGCATCATTACAATTGCGGCCAATAAAACAGTTATAACAGTAGAAAGCACTAGCAATACCACGCTTAGCGGCATTATGCTCTTTCTTACTTTTTCTCTGAAATTTTTTGCAGCAATCGACACAGTCATTTCAACCCCTTCCAAAAGCACTCTCATTGAACAGTCTGATATCCATTCAAATGAACATCTTCCTGTATTCAGAAGGAGTTACACCAGTCTTTTTGCGAAACACCTTCACAAAATACTTGGCATCGTTATAGCCCACCATCAGCATTACATCGTTTATCTGATATCTATTATTGAGCAGCAGCTCCTTGGCCACGGCAATGCGATAATCAGTAATATAGTCTAAAATAGTTATTCCCTCCTGCTGCTTGAATACAGAACAAACATACTGAGGGGATAAATACAGAGACCCACAGATAGCCTCTAAAGTAAGCTTTTCCATGTAGTGTTTCTGTATATATGATTTTACCCTCGCTGTTATCCTTTCCGGCTGGCTGCGCTGCATTTCCAGCGTAAGTTGGCGTACCTGTTCCACCGTTCCTGACAATGTACTTATTATCTGCTCTATGGATTGTGAATTGTTTATCCTTTTCTCCACGGCGTCCTGCCGTATCCCGCTTTCTTCTATGCGTTCAATCTGTGGCCGCCATGCCTGAAACATTATATTCAACGCCAGCTTCGCGATCGAAAACACATCCTCCGGATTCAGGCATTTTGCCGGCATAAGGATTTCTTCAAGCATTTTCTGTACTTCGCCGGTCTTGCATATTTCAGTTATCCTGCGAAGGCGTTTTTCATCCCCTGCGGTCATTATTTCGTGATGAGGGACTTTTTTGTACTCGTCGGTGTATTGCAATATCCCGGCGTTTTTCGTATATACGCGAAATTTCTTTGCTTCCGATGCTTCCGTGCAGGCTTCTCTCAGATCGCAGATTCTTTTCTTTTCTCCTGACTTTCCTATAATAAGTCTATATCCAGCAGGCTCTGCCTGTCCCGATGACAGTATTTTGTAAGTTTCTTTTATCTTCTCCCCAACACGCTTCGCATTTTTTCCGTTGTAATTGATAAGCATCAAAATTCCGTCGGACACGCGCGTCTTTACCAAGTCACCACAGAAAGAAAGTAGCCTTGCATCTACAGAGTTATATAATTCTTTTTCAAGCGACTCTCTCGCCTCTTCATTTTCCTGTCCGTTACCTGCAAAAATCGGTTCAACCGCCAGCATAGCATATTTGTCCTCACAAAATCCGGTACAGTATTTTGCATTTATGTCCCGTAGATTTATGTTATTTTCCAGGACTCCATCTGCTATATCCTGCAGAAGCCGTTGTCTACGCGCCTCGCAGTCCCGTCTGATTCTCTCCTGCCTTTCGGCTTTCCCCTCCTCCTCGTTCAGTATTTTATCTCTTAACTTTGATAAAATGTCGCTCAGCTCGTCCCTGTCCACCGGCTTAAGCAAATACGAATAAGCACCATAATTGAGCGCCGCCTTTGCATATTCAAACTCACCGTACCCGCTAACCACTATAACGTTTATATCCGGTACCTTTTCCTTTGCCATACGGATAAGATAGAGGCCGTCATTGCCCGGTATGCGTATATCGGTAAGCAGCAGTTGTGGCTTTTCTTTTTCTATTAGCTTCAGAGCATCTTCACAGTTATCTGCATCACCCACTATGCAATAGCCCAGTTCATCCCAGTTTACTATATTCCGGATGAGCTTTATTACCCATATTTCATCATCGACGACTATTGTTTTGATCATAGTTATGCTCCTCGTACTTATCAGGTTATGGCATTAAGTATATCCACTTCGGATACCTGTCCCTTTGCGAACTCGTCAGTAATGGTTCCATTTTTCATTATAAGGATCCGATCGCATACGGCTATGAGTTCCTGTGGCTCTTCAGAGGTTATGATTATCCCTCTCCCCTCCATTTTCTCTGTATTTATGTATTTTACTATATCTGCTCTTGCCGTTTCATCTATTCCCTTCATTGGTTCATCCAACATCAATATATCCGGTTTGTAGGCCATATATCTGCCCAACATCACTCTTTGTTTATTTCCGCCGCTCAGATTCTTTACTGTAGTATCGCAATCTGTTACTTTTATGCCCAGTTTGTTTATATAATATTCAGCCAAGCTGCGGGCCTTTTTCATATCCACAATTCCCCAATGGGTACACCTGTCTATTACACCGATAACTATATTGATGTTGACGTTCATATTTTCAAAAAGCCCGCTGTTCAGATATTCTTCTGGCATCAATCCCATGTGCCTTCGCAGTCTTGGAGATAGAAGTAATCCATCATCCTTGCTGCCGCATATGTATATATCTCCTGAAACCTTTGGCACTATACCAAACAAGAGCTTCAGGAGTGTGGTCCTTCCCGATCCTACGATACCTGCAATACCAAGCACCTCATTCTTTTTTAAAACAAAATCAGCCCGTTTTACTCCATATGGAGCCGATATGCCCCGTGCTTCGAGTATCACCTTTCCATCCTGAGAACTTTGACTGTAATTGACCTTCAGTACAGGCCCTACATTCGCGCCATTGGTCATAGCAGTAAAGATTGTTTTCCTGTCGCATTTACCAATATCGTAGGTACCCATTGTAGCGCCATCATAAAGAACTGTAACTCTATCCGCTACCGACATTACCTCATCTATCTTATGAGATATGAACAGTATGGAGGTGCCCTCGGCCTTTATCTGCCTGAGCACCGTCCTCACCATTTCAAATTCGTGTTTCGTCAGCGATGCTGTCATTTCATCCAGTATCAATAGCCTCGGCCGCTGACTTATTGCTTTGATCATCAATATAAGTTGGCGTTGAATCTGAGACAGGCAGGATATTTTTGTATGCTCGTCTATGTGGATGCCCAGCTTATCCATCATTATCCTCGCATAGCGATACATTTCACCGCGACGCAGTATTCTGCCGCCCACCGATATTTCGTTTCCCAGAAATATGTTCTGTGTTACGTCAAATTCCTCCACTACACTTGGCGTTTGGTGAACCGCAACGATTCCCAGCGCACGTGCCGCTCCCACCGATCGAATATTTATTCTACTTTCATTGAAGAATATCATGCCGCTGTCAGCATGCAGAATTCCGCTGGCAATTTTTGCGAGAGTGGTTTTTCCGCTGCCGTTTTTTCCCATAAGCGCATGGATTTCACCGCATCTTATACTGATACAGGCGTTATGCAGCGCTTCCTCTCTGCCGGCATATTCCTTACAAATATTCTCCATTCTGAGTATTTCCGCGACCATAATAACCCCTCGGTATTAGAAGAATTTATCATATACGAATACTTATATACCTCTACTATGAATCATTATGAATAGTATACAACAAAATCGAGGGTTAACCAATTTATATTATATGGCATTTCCCCCTTTTTGCGTTAGCTTATGCGGATTCGGCAAACCGACACTATATAAGTGAGTTTTTAATATATACTAATTCTTTTGCCCTTGCAACTATATTCTCGGCACTAAGCCCGTATGCTTCCATCACCTGATCAGCTTTGCCGCTGCGGCCAAATTCGTCATTGACGCCGACGCGCATAACCGGAATAGGGAAAACTCCCGACAGGTATTCGGATACCGCAGATCCCAGTCCTCCAATTATGCTGTGTTCCTCACAGGTAAGAATGGCTCCCGTTTCCTTCGCGCATTTCAGCACAAGCTCCTCGTCAATAGGTTTTATTGTATGCATGTTTACTACCCTAGCGCTTATATTCTCTTTAGCCAGCATATCGGCAGCCAGAAGGGCGCTCTGTACCATAAGGCCATTAGCTATCATAGTGACATCGCTGCCTTCTCTGAAGACACATCCCTTGCCCAGCTTGAACTCATACCCTTCTATTTTGTCTGAGACTATCTCTACTGCAAGCCTGCCAAGGCGCATATATGCGGGTCCTTCATAGTCCAACAACGCCTTGGTGGCACAGCGCATCTCGTAGCCGTCGCACGGGCAGAGAACAAGCATTCCCGGAATGCTCCGCATTGTAGCAAAGTCCTCAATGCACTGATGAGTAGCCCCGTCCTCGCCTACTGACAAACCGCCGTGAGAACCTATAACCTTTACGTTCATACCTGGATACGCGATGGTATTGCGTACCTGTTCCCACGATCTGCCTGCAGCAAACATGGCAAAAGTATTAGTAAAGGGTTTTAAACCGCAAGAGGCCATTCCCGCAGCCACACCCTGCATATTGCATTCGGCAATACCCATTTCAAAGAACCTCTGTGGAAATTTATCTCGGAAGAACTTCGTCATGGTAGCTTCGGCAAGATCGGCCTCCAGAACCACCAGCTCCGGATATTCTTCTGCATACTCTACCAGCGCTTCACCGTATGCTTTTCTCGTTGCTATCTTTTCTGCCATATTATTACACCTCAGTTCCCATCAGCACAGCTGTCAGTTCAGCCTTTGCCTGTAAATATTCTTCTTCCTTTGGGGCCTTTCCATGCCAACCCACTTTGTTCTCCATAAAGGAAACGCCCTTTCCTTTTACAGTACGTGCTATTATTGCCGTCGGTCTCCCACTAACATCCCTGGCCTCAATGAAGGCTTTTTCTAATGCATCGAAGTCATGTCCATCGATTTCGATGACACTGCAGCCAAAAGAGCTGAACTTATCTGCCAAAGGCTCCATGGGCATTACATTTGCCGTAGGGCCGTCTATCTGTAACCCATTGACATCCACTATCACGCAAAGATTGTCCAAACCATATTTAGCAGCAGACATCAGAGCCTCCCAGATCTGGCCTTCTTCCAGTTCGCCGTCTCCCAGTATAGAATATACCCTGTAGTTCTGTTTTTTGACTTTGCCTGCAAGCGCCATACCTACTGCGGCAGAAAGGCCCTGACCCAGAGATCCGGTAGACATATCAACTCCCGGCACATGCCTCATCTCGACATGGCCTGACAGGTGACCCTGAAGTTGCCGGAATTCGTCAAGCTTTTCCTTGGGGAAAAAGCCGCGAAGCGCTAATATGGAATACAGCGCGGGCGAACAGTGCCCCTTAGACATTACCAGCCTGTCCCTTTCCTCCATGGATGGGAATGCAGGGTCGATATCCATTATGTTAAAGTATAGCTCCGTCAGTATATCCATGCAGGACAGTGAACCGCCAATATGCCCCGAAGCTGCCTTATATACCATTTTCAGCGCCATCAGCCTGCCTCGTGTGGCGATCTCGCGCAACTGTGCATTTGTATATTTCTGCATTATTATCTCCTTGTAAAGCTATCCGCCAGTGCGAATCGCCCTGGCAGACAGACATTATGACAGTTTTGATTTGTGCGTATAGCTCTACAGTTTTACCGCACTGAACAGAACCCTCAAGGGTTCATTTTCGTAGTTGAATAGCTGATATGTCATTCCCTTTGGTACGAACAGCGCTTCTCTGTCGCGTATCTGGAAGGATTCCCTGGTATCCAGAATATATACGCTCAGAGTTCCTTTATCTACATAGAAGGTAGCATCGCCCTCATGACAGCAGGGCTCAGTCATTCTGGCTCCGGTTCCGCCGGTAGGAATGATTATTTCGGCTACATTGATAAAGTCATTGCTCACTATGAATTTCATAAGCACCGGGTCGGTCTGGCCATTTATAACCAGCAGTTTTTTATTCTCCGGCACATAATGGAACATCTGAGGATACTGTCTGGAAGTAGGACCGTCAATAGGCCATGCACCGAGGTCGCCGATATTTCCGACATAGTTTGTACCCGGGAATTTGGCAAAGCTTTCAAACTTCTTTCCGCCCTTAGCATTAAATATGTTGTACTGACCAACGGTATCTGTGGGGAATCCCTGATCTGCAAATATCTTCGGGGCGAGATAGGCCATCGTGCGGGTCTTTTTCTGCGTAAAGTTATATCCAACATGCACCGCACCCATAGGCATTACCAAGCCTTCGCCTTCATGTACTTCAACCACCTGGCCAGATACGGTATTAAGCATGGTCAGTGTGCCTTCCAGCACTATATAGATTTCATCGCCCGCATGATAATCTGGCGGATCAAATCTGCTTCCAGGCGCCACATCGTAATTTGAACATGTGAATTCCTCGGTGCTAACATAAATATAGCTTATATCGCTATACTTCATGCCCGCCTCTGGAGTTGGATAAATAAAGGGAAAAATATCGTCCCTTGTAATTGCGAATGCCTTATCGCGCGGTCCTTCTGTGTAAGGATGGTTCTGGAATACGCCCTTTGAATACATTTAAATACCTCCGTAATTTATTAAACCGCACATGCGGTTTTTTACTCCAAATTTGCATGGCACTGCCAAAGTTCTTTTATATTAATATTGTTTTTATCTATAATAAGTTTGGCCACAGTATCTCCAAACAACAGCAGGCTTTGCTCAAACAGGCTCGTCATGGGCTGTACCGATTCCGTCTCGTCCTCCAGATACAGCTTGGACCTTGCGGGTATGCGTACAAACACATCCGCCATGCCCGCCATCGTACTTTCCGGATTGGAGCCGATATAGATTATTTTTGCGCCGTATTTCTTAGCTATTTTTGCGATTGATACCGGTATGACGGATTCGCCGCTGCCAGATCCCACTATAAGGGCATCGGCATTCGTTATGGCAGGTTCGGTTATCTGCCCCACACAAACCGTATTCACCCCGAGGTGCGCGAAGCGCTTGGCCATGGCCTCAAGGGACAGCATAACTCGGCCTACTCCTATAAAAAATACCTTTTCAGCCGCTAATAGTACGTTCACAAATTCGTCTACGGATTCAGGGTTCACCTTCGACAACGTAAGTCGGCATTCTTCCGTTATCGTTTCCATTGTTTCCCTGTAGCGGTTTCCATATTTCATTGGTTCCGTCTCGCCTCTCTTCCTTTTTTCATCAAAACCCTGAGCTTATCTACATTCTGCCGCGTCGTGCCCTCCCTGCTGAATATGTTGGAGGTACCGCCAACCACCGTATCCATTCCAGCAGCCGTAAGTTCGCATATTCGTTCGAAATACGTTCTGCCATCCACCGTGATGGTGGTGCCATAATTCTCTCTGGCTATCATGTCGCTAAGGCGGCACATCTTTTTCGTAACAAAACTGTATTCTTTTTCATCTCTAGATGAAGCATACCCTGGGTTTATGCGCATCAGAACAACAAAATCACAAAGTTCCAGCGCATACTCAAACTGTTCTGGGCTTGTAGCCGGCATAAGCGCTATTCCGGCTTGTATACCGGCTTTTTTAATTTCCGTAAGCTTTTTCGTAATATGTCTCTCGGTTTCAACATGAAAGCATATCCTCTGTGCTCCGGCGTCAATCATTTCTTTTATAAAAAAGTCGTTTTCCACAGCCATTATGTGGACATCGAAATCCATATCGCACTTTTTCCGCAGTTGCTTTACCATATCAACTCCTATGGGCATACTGGGACTAAAGTATCCGTCGAGTATATCCACGTGCAGCATTCGGCAACCGGCATCCTGTAAATTCCTTGCGCTATCCGCAAGACTGGTAAGATCGGTACATATAAGAGAAGGAGATATATCCTCTACCTGAGAAGGACCGCGTACAGTTATGTATTCCATACAGCTTCCCCTTTTATTCCAAATTTGCGTGCAGCCTGAACATTATGTCAGATGTTAGGTTTTCCCGCTCCATCAGGCTGAGGATGATGGAATCGAAATACAGCAATAAGCTCTGCTCAAACAATGATCCCATAGGCTGTATGGATGTCACAGCTGTTTTCTGTTGCGATTTGGCGGTAGGCGCGTCTATCACAACAACGCAATCCGCAAGTTTTCCTATGGTTGCCTTCGGGAAGATTGTAACGGTAGCAAGAGAAGCGCCTATTTTTTTACATTTATTAGCCATTGCAACGAGACTACCCGTTTCTCCGGAGCCGCTGGCAATTATAAGAAGGTCGCCCTGGTTGATTGATGGCGTCGTTGTCTCACCCACAACATAAATTTTCTTCCCCATATGCATAAGCCTCATGGCAAAGCCGCGCACCATCAGGCCGCTACGTCCGCAGCCAGCAAGAAATACTCTGTCAGCGCCTTCTATCATGTCTATCAGATTTTCTGTATTTCTTTCGGATATGCTTGAGAGAGCCTGTCCCAGCTCATTTACTATAGTTCTTGCGTAATCCATATATGCCTACCTTTCGGCCATGATTTCTTTTATAAGCTTTGCCTTTTCGCGACGGTCTTTATGAGCAACTATGCCTTCGCCTACTATTATTATGTCAGGATTCAGTTCGACATAACTTTTCACATTATCACTGCATATGCCGCCTGCCAGAGCTATCCCGGAGTTTTTGACACACCTGCGGTATTTTCCGAATGAGGCAGCCATATTCATCCCGTCCTTCTGGAGATCCTTGGATGTATGCAGACAAATATAATCTACCCCCATTTTATCTAACTCCTCTATACGCTCGCCTATGTTCTGTACGGACAAAAGGTCGGTCATGATTTTTCTGCCATATTCCTTAGCTACCTTAATACCTTCCTCTATAGTCCTTTTTTCAGTCACCGCCATAATGGTTACGATGTCCGCACCGGCTTTCAGCGCCTCTTCGGTTTCATATCTCCCAGCATCCATTATTTTTAAATCCGAAAGTATAATCTTTTCAGGATAATCACTCTTTATTTTCGTGATTATATCCAGCCCGCACTCCATCAAAAGAGGAGTCCCCAATTCGATTATATCTACGTATTCTTCAATATCATCTATTATATTTTTTGCGTTTTGATAGTTTTTGCAAAAATCCAATGCTACCTGCAGCTTCATAATGTCCGCTCCTTCTTCGATTTTTTAGCTCTTCCGCTGTATTCTAACTGTTTCTTCGATCTCTATATTGTCAGGCATTACGCGCATAGAGCCGTATCTGCCTGTAACTATGGAGCCGGCAGCATTAGCCCTCTCGGCTATGAAAGCCAGCTTATCCATTGTTAGATCGGATATGCTGCACTTTGCAATGTAATATAGGCATACTCCGTAAAAAGCATCGCCCGCGCCAGTAGTATCAACTACATTTTTCTGAGACATCGCATCTACATATGCCTTGCTCTCTCCAGAAAATACCATACTTCCTTTTTCGCCCAGCGTGAGGAAAGCAACCGATATATTCGGATAATTCTTCAGAATACTCTCCATTGCTGCCTCGGGATCGCATATTCCGGATTGATATATCGCTTCATCCTTGGACATCTTAAGCACCGTACAATTGGAAAGGCCGTAGTGTAGCATTTTTCGCAGCATGTCTTCATCCTGCCATAAAAACATCCTTATATTTGGATCGAAAGAAATAATACTTCCGTTGGCCTTTGCTGTTTCCACGGCAAGCATGGTAGCGCTCCTGCTGTTCCCTTCCGTCAGAGACATCGTGCCAAAATGCAGTATTCTGCAGTTTTTCACCATATCTGTATCCACCTCGTCAGAACGCAGCATTTGATCTGCCCCGGGATTCCGGTAAAATGAAAAACTCCTGTCATTATTTTCATCAAATGCAATGATTGCAAGTGTAGTAGGTACGCTGCCATCACTAACTATTCCTGCTGTCTCTATGCCCAACCTCTCCAATGTTGCAATAAGCATATTGCCAAAGGCGTCGGCTCCTACCTTGCCTATAAACGCGCAATGGCCTCCCAGCTTTGCAGCCATAGCCAAAACATTGCATGGAGCTCCCCCGGGATTTACTTCAAAAACCATACTACTGTTTTGGGCCATGCTTGCAGGTGTCATGTCTATAAGCAATTCACCTATTGAAACGATGTCAAATTTCCTCATCATGACTCTTCTCCTGTAAAAGAGCAGGCATCCGGCGATACATGCCGTGTGTCACCAACTACCTGCTCAAAATACTGATCATTTGCCATCTGGCGTTTTGCGCGGATTTACGTTTTTTATGATTAATAATGATATATCCTTATTACATCTTCCCGGGTTATGGGTACGCGCGTGTTGATTATATTGTGCTTAAGCATAACTTCTTCGGTATACGCCGCTATTTGCTCCTCGCTGAGTCTCTCCTCGGGTTTTATCTCGCCAACAAGCGTAGCTATAATACCGTTGAAGGTATCCAGGCTGTCCAGACCCATTGTCTTTATCAGTTTATCTATAAGCTCAGGCTCATGCTTCTGCCAAAATGTCATATAGTTAGCCAGTATAAGAGCCATAGCTCTGCCATGAGGTATATGTCCCACAGATGTCATGGGATAGCTCATGCCATGCAGCGCCGTAGTGCGTGTCTGCGATACCACCATGCCGCCCATGACCGACCCCAGCATAAGTTTTTCTCTGTCTTTAATATCCAGCTTACCGCTTACAAGGCAGTCAAAGCAGGTACCGATATTGTGGATACTCTCAAACGCAATGGACGCTACAAGAGGATTGGTGGTTTTTGCAAACAGGCTCTCTATAGCATGAGTCATGGCGTCTATTGCAGTGTTCACCGTCACTTTGATAGGCAAAGTCAACGTGTATCGCGGATCCAGAAAAGCCACCTTTGCAAAGAGGAAAGGTGTGTGGAGATTATTCTTGGTTCCCTTCTTCGAGTCAATTATCATGGCATAAGGCGTAACCTCGGAGCCGGTCCCAGAGGTGGTGGGCACCGCGATAAGCGGCATCATATCGTCGCTGAATTCCTTGGTAAACATCTCGTCATCTGAGGCTTCCTGCCGGGAAAGCAGCGCCACCGCTTTTCCGACATCAAGAGAGGATCCGCCACCTATGGCAAATATGAAATCCACCTTTTCTTTTTTGCATACGCTTATGGCCTCGCGAACACAATCTATGGTTGGGTTACTTTCTACCCTGTCAAATACTATATGATCTATGCCGTTCTTTTCCAGTGCAGCGATAATGTCGTCACCGGCACCAGTGACCTTTGCGGAAACGGGGTCGGATAATATCATTGCTTTTTTCCCGAAGCTGCCCAGCATATCCACATGGTCGGCCACGCAGTTTTCACCGAAAAATACGCGTACAGGCATATTAAAAGTAAGATTCATAATTATTTCTCCTTATAAATTATAGTTTCCAATCCTTTCTTACTGGCTCGAGAGCCCTATACAGCAGCTGGTACTTATGCTTTGGATCCTCGTACAGCTTTGCAACTTCCTTATCTGGCCGCACGACACTCTTTATTCTTACGGTTTTGGATATGGCATCCTCAAGGCTAGAAAATACGCCGGTAGCTACGCCTGCAAGCATTGCCACACCAAGAGCCGGAGCCTCATCGGTTTCCAACTGTTCTATCACCTTACCGGACACGTCTGCACGAAGCTGCAGTGCAAAACGGCTACGCGCACCGCCGCCGTTTATCCTTACGGTATCAAAGCTGCACGTCATTTTCTCGAGTATGCTACAAAGGTTGGCAAATTCATAAGCCAAGCACTCCTGTGATGCCTTATAAATCATGTGCCTTGTAGTGCTCGGCGTAATGCCATACATTGCCCCCCTCGCACGAGGGTCGTTATACGGGGTACATGAACCTACGAGGTGGGGAGCAAAAAACAGACCTGTGGGTTCATTTGGCATCTTTGCCACTTCTCTGCTCAGCACATCGAATACTGATATGCCCTCCCTTTCAGCTATCATCTTGTCCGCGGCGCATATCTCGTTAACTATCCATTTCGTGCCCATTCCCGCAGGAACATACACGAAGTTAGAATAAAGGCCGTTTCTGTGGCAAAAAGTGTTTAGGCATATGCTCATCGCATCATCGGAAGTGTTCGGTTCCTCTGACAGCATCGTCAATCCTTCATAGGTACCGGCAGAACAGGAAACCATACCCTTGTATATTGCTCCCGATCCTATCGAGCTGCTGAAATGGTCAAATCCACCGGACACAACTATGGTGCCCGGCTCCATTCCAAACTTTTCCGCATGCTCTTTATCCAGCTTTCCTACTATTTCGCCGGATGGTACCGGAGTGCTCAGTTTGCTTACATCCAACTCCGCAGCGTCAAGTATCTCGCTGGACCACTTTTTTTTGCGGATATCAAATATCAGATTCCTTGAACAGTTGGAATAGTTACATATGGGGTCCAGTCCCATGCTTATCATCAGGAAATCCTCACACGCACAGAACTTATAGGTTTTGCTGTAGGCCTCAGGCTCATGCTTCTTGAACCAGAGTATATTCGCAAGCCCATACATTGGATGAGGCGGCGTACCTGTTATCTCGTATATACGCTTCGCCGGTATTTTTTGGGTGAGCTCGTCTATTTCAGCAAACCCGCGGTTATCCGCATTCATAAATGCCGGAGCTATAGCTTTTCCGTCATAGCCCACCGGGATTATCGTTTCGCCGTGGCTGCTGAACACAACCGCCTGCACAGGATCATTGGGCAGCCTGCCTCTTATATACAGTGCGATCTCCCTGATCACGTCGATAAAATTTTGCGGGTCCAGCTCACACCACCCCGGATATCGGCTGTAGGTCTGGTAGCTTTTTTCTGCCTTCGCGAGGATAGTTCCATTCTCGTCAAAAGCGACGCCTTTACAGGCTCCGGTTCCAAGGTCAAATCCCAAAATGCTCATATTCCTATGCTCCTTAGAATGTTTTCTTTTGTGGGAGCGAACCCCTTACTGTACGGTATAGCCGCCGTCCACCAGCAAATTTTCACCGTTTATCATGTTCGCGGCATCGCTGGAAAGGAACAGTATTGCCGCCGCTATTTCATCTGGATAGCAGAACCTGCCTGAGGGAATTTTCTTTTTCATAAGGACGGCATCCTCACCCTGCCATATCCGCTCACCCATTTCGGTAAGAACCACGGTAGGAGAAACAAGGTTGGCATTTATATTGTACTGACCCCATTCAAGAGCAAGAGTTTTTATCATGCCGATCAGAGCCGCTTTACTGGCGGTATACGCAACATGCCTGTCCGTAGCTATAACGCCGCCCTGAGATGCTACGGCGACGATCTTGCCGCCTCCCTGCTTAATCATATAGCGTCCCACGGCCTGACAGAGCAGAAATGGTGCCTTGGCGTTAACCAGCATCGTCTTATCCCACATTTCTTCTGTAAGATTTACAGCGTAGTCTACGAGACCAATGCCGGCCACACTGGCAAGTATGTCTATGCGTCCAAATTTTTCATCGGTTTTATCCACTATCATCTTTCCTGTGGCAGACAGTGTAAGGTCGCAAACGATGGGAAGCGTCTCTACAGAAAACTGCTCAGCCAGTTCCTTTGCGTAATCCTCTACGGCTGGATTCATATCAATAAGGACCAGCTTCGCACCGCTCTTCGCAAAGGCGAGGGCAGTTGCTTTGCCAATGCCGCTTGCAGCGCCGGTAATCAGAGCTACCTTGTCACAAATGGAAATAGTACCGTCAAAAGGCTTGTAATTCATAAAAACATCTCCTGAAAAAATTATAGCGATTGTTACTTTGCAGTCTTGTTAGTAAACCTATCAATCAGAACAGCAACGATTATGACTATACCGGTCACTATCTGCTGGTAATAGGACTGTACATTCATTAGGGTCATACCGTTGGTCAGCACCTGCAATATCAGTGCGCCCAAAACTGTACCTATAACGCTACCCTTACCTCCGGCAAGGCTGGTACCGCCTATAGCAGCAGCAGCTATAGCATCCAGCTCATATCCTGACGCAGCCGTAGGCTCCGCAGCGCCCAGACGTCCCAGCATGGTAGCTGCTCCAAGTGCACAAAGTAAGCCGTCCATAATATAGGCGCGCATCTTGTACTTCCTTACATCTATACCTGAAAGCTTCGCGGCCTCTGCGTTGCCGCCTATGGCATATACGTAAACACCGGTCTTGGTATATTTTATTACCCAATAGAATGCCAGTACAGTTATCGCCATTATCACCACAGGCATTGGCAGCCATCCAAACAATTTGCCGCCTACAATGCTGCAGTAGCTGGTAGGAACATTGGTTACAGGTCGGCCTGTAGTATATAGCAGAGCAAATCCGCGGTATATTACCTGGGTGCCCAATGTGACAAGAAACGGCTGCAAGTCAAAATAGGCTATTAGCACGCCGTTTACAAGGCCCATCAGCATTCCAATCCCAAGTGTTATCGGTACCGCAATAAAAGGTGACATACCGCCCACCAGCATCTTCGCAAGGAACACGCCGCATACGGCAACTATACATCCCAGAGACAAATCTATGCCGCCGGTAATGATAACAACGAGCATGCCCATGGCAATGATTATAGTAACTGAACAGGACCTTATGACCGATATAAGGTTACGGCTATTCAGAAAATCAGGAGACAAAATGCTAAAAAACAGGCAAAGCACAATAAGGCATATCAAAACGCTTCCCTGACGAAGATATTTATGGTACCAGGGTTCTCTGCTTATAAATCTCTTTTCCATAGGATCAATTTCCTCCCATTGCATAATGTAATACATCTACCTCGGTCGCTTCTGCACCATTGAGAGTGGCAACTGCTTTTCCCTCATGCATCACTATGATACGATCGCTCATACCCAGTATTTCCGGCAACTCTGAGGAAACCATTATTATTGAATTTCCATTCCGCACGAATTCATCCATGAGCCGGTATATCTCACTCTTTGCTCCTACATCGAGGCCCCGCGTCGGCTCATCAAATATTATTATCTGCGAGTTTATGCTCAGCCATTTTGCAAGAACTATCTTTTGCTGGTTGCCGCCGCTGAGGTTGGTCGTCTCCATGTCAGGATTCGGAGGCGTTATCTTCAGTTCTTTTATATAATATTCCGTGTTTTTCTTGAGGACCCTGTAATCCAGCTTGCCACGTTTCATAGACTTGTCCAGTGAGCTTATGTTTACATTCATATCGTTTGACATGAGTTTTATAAAGCCCTGTGACTTTCTTTCCTCGGGAAGCAGCGCAATACCGGCCTTTATAGCCTTATTGGGCGACTTTATCTTTATGGGCTTGCCGTTCATATATATATTGCCGCTGGTAAACTTATCCGCGCCAAATATCGCTCTTACCACATCTGTGCGCTTTGAGCCCACAAGTCCAGAAATGCCCAATATTTCGCCGCGTTTGAGCTCAAAACTCACATTTTCAAAAACTCCGTCTGAAGTTAGATTCTCAACTTTGAGCGCCACCTCTTCCGTAGAATAATTAGCGGTATGCTGCATGTATTCCGAAACCTCGCGACCCACCATGAGTCGAACGAGCGTCTTTTTGTCAACATCCTTTACATTAAGGGTATCTATTACCTTGCCATCGCGCAGAACGGTCACCCTGTCCGCTATTTCAAATATTTCCTCCAGCCTGTGGGAAACATATATAATGGAAGTGCCGTTATTTTTAAGCTTATTTATTATTTCAAAAAGATGCCTGGTTTCCGCATTGGAAAGACTCGCAGTAGGTTCATCGAACGCCACCACTTTGGAATTATACATAAGCGACCGCGCAATAGCTATCATCTGCATCTGCGCAGCGCTGAGCTTTTTGACCTGTTCTTTATCGGAAAAGGGGCAATCCAGTTCTTTTAGGGCTTCGTTGCAACGCTTATACAGCTCTCGATAGTTGATGGCAATGCCCTTTCCCATAGGTTCATTGCCCAACAGTATGTTTTGCCCTACGGTAAGTTCGGGCACAAGGTTTATCTCCTGATGCACCATATTTATACCGATGCTGCTGGCATGTCCCGGGCTTTTTATCTTTATGCTGCTGCCATCGTATATTATCTGTCCCTCATCGGGCTGATAAATACCCTTAAGGATGTTCAGCAGCGTAGATTTACCTGCGCCGTTTTCTCCCACCAATGCGTGGACTTCGCCCTTGCGAATTGAAAAGCTGACATCTCTTAATGCTTTAACACCCGGGAAGGACTTGCTGATATGCTGAAAGGACAGCATGTTTTCACTCAGTTCGTTCAAAATCCTTGCCTCCTAATCACAGGTTGTATACGTAACAGAGCCCGGAGCTCATAAGTATGCACTCCGGACTCCATTTTTATGTTTTGTTATTAGTTTGTCATCCGTTTTCCGGATGTTCGCCATTTACTCGGCAGTATATCCTACATGCTCGTTGGTGTTATCCTTGGTGATAACCAACTGAGGTATCTGGATAACACGGGGGAGTTCCTGACCGGCAAACAGACGCATACCGGCTTCAGCAGCCATACGACCGCCGGCATAGAGGTTAAGGTCAATAGTACCGGTCAGCTCACCGGCATTAATGGAATCCATAGCGGCCTCAACGCCGTCAGAACCGATAACGCAGATTTCGCCCAGCTTGCCAGCTTCCTTAACGGCCTCGATAACGCCAAGAGCCATGGTATCGTTGCAGCAATAGATGGCCTTCAGGTCCGGATACTGATTGATGACGGTGGTAGCCTGATCCATAGCGGTCTGACGATCCCAGTTACCTACTACATCGGCAACTACTTCGATGCCCTCGTACTCTGCGCACTTCTCCAGATAGCCAGCAGTACGGTTAATAGAGGAATAAGCGCCTGCAAGGCCTTCAACTACAGCAACCTTGCCTTCGCCGCCGCACCAGGTCTCGCAGATATACTTAGCAGCAAGACGGCCGGTATCCAGAGAAATGTTGCCGGCGTAAACATCGGCTTCCTGCATAGTGGAGTCGAAAGCGTTAACAACAATTATGCCTGCTTCATGAGCTTCCTTGCACTGGGCATCCAGAGTGGTGTCAGCCTGAGGAGACAAGAAAATGATATCATAATCCTTTATTAAAAGAGCATCTACGAGAGACTGCTGCTGTTCAGCGTCTGACTCGCTGTCGGGAGCTACCAGATCTACGGTGCCTACGCCGTTCTCTTCAAGGAATGTCTTGATGCCGCCAGCGATGTTAGTCCAGGACTCGTTGGCAAGAGTCTTAACTACAACTGCGCACTTGAGATCTTTCCAGTTAACATTCAGGCCGGCGAGCTCGCCAAAGTTGGTTACAAAATTGTCGCCCGTAATGAAATCGGTGCAGGTATCAGGATCAAAATCGGTTGAACCGGCATAGCGGCCGATAAGAGCGGTTGCATCTGCGGGAGCGGCGGCTTCCTCGGTGGGAGCAGTAGCTTCAGCGGTAGGAGCAGTTTCTTCAGCGGCAGGAGCAGTTTCTTCAGCGGCAGGAGCAGCGCATGCCACCATGCTGAGTGCCAATGCAATGACCAGTACAAAAGACATGAGTTTTTTCATTGTTTGTTCCTCTTTCCAAATAAGATTTGTATTCCCTGCGCGGGTGCATCTTGATGATACCAAAAGTAAATTTTGCGAACAATTAGACATTTTTCTTATCCGGGGGTGTAATCTTAATGTCTTACAAGTTCACTGCTGTGATAGTTATTTTTTTATCAATTTTGTTATGTTTTTTCATCCGGCTTGCCTACGCCCTACTCACTTGTTTTTTTTCTTTTATTAAGTCATAATAAAATAATAGATAATAACATTATAGGAAAATGATGTCATAATCATATGCAGAGGTTAATATGAACAGTAACGATGACCGGTACATAATGAAGCTTAAAGCGCTTTACTATTACTATGTAAGCAAACGCACGCAGACCGACACCGCTAAGCTTTTGGGGATATCCCGGGTTACGCTCAATAAGCTTTTTAAAGAAGCTTGGAGTGAGGGCATGATAAATATCGAAATAGTTGACAACCGACATGTGGCGGATCTTGTACGGCTAGAGGATAATATACGTTCACTGTACGGCCTTGATAACGTTCAGGTGATGGACTGCGCTACCTCTGAAAGAGGCCTTATTATGCACCGAATTGCAAAAAATGCAGCAAAATATGTGGACAGCCTTCTTGAAAATGATATGAGTATAGGAGTAGCATGGGGTAATACGTTGGAAACAATGGTGAATTTCCTTCCAGAAAACCATACCGTACGAAATCTTAAATTCTATACCCTGATGGGCTCTGAGGGTATCTATACTCCTCACGCACAGCCCAATATCATCATACAAAGCTTTATAAACAAAATTGGAGGCGAAGGCTATATGATAAATGCCCCCCTCATATGCCAGACCAAAAACCTGTGCGATACGCTAAAACAAGATAACCACATAAAAAAGGTTCTTGAAGAATCCGTAAAATCCGACATTATTTTATTAAGTACCGGCGCCTATCCGGATGCCTCGGGTATCGATACCGGGCCGCTGCACTACTCTGCTGAAATAATACGTGAAATGCAAAGTCTCAATGCCGTAGGCGATATATGCGGAACCTTCTTTGATATCAACGGCAATATTATTTCATCATCAATAAGCGACCGTCTCCTTGCCATAGATATCAGCAAATTGAAGGAAAGGCGAAGGGTAATATGCATAGGCGGAGGGAAGCACAAGGTACGCTCTATTATTGGTGCACTGAACGGCGGTTATATCAGCGAACTGTTTACTGACAAATTCACGGCAGAACAGATACTTGCTCTGGCACACAACGATTTTATAAACTAGCATATCAGTCATTTACAGTAGGCACGCAGTCACATACAGATACTGCGTGCTTTTTATTTTTTTAAATGCATTGACAAATCGGTTTTCACAGCATATATTTAAAACAGTTACTTTACATTAGTAATTAGTATTTACAATTGTAAATCGCATTGTTTGCGGAGGTTTAGCCTATGATAATATCCGGGTCCCTGCTGAATGCAGACCAGGCAAATCTTGTCTCCTGCGTCCACCTGGCCGAAAAGGGCGGTATTGATGAAATTCACTTTGATGTTACGAACGGAATATATGTCAGAAATATTTCTTTTGGTCCGCAAACTGTCGCAGATGTGCAAAAGATAGCTTCCGTCCCAGTCGATATACACCTTGAGCTGGATAATACGCTGGATATGATAGACCTATATGGCCCTCTGCATCCCGGCTGTATTACAGTTCAGGCGGATTCTACCCCTCACCCGCTAATGACTTTTCGCAAAATACATTCGTTTGGTGCCCGGGTAGGCTTCGCACTCAATCCGAGTATCTCCCCCTCTCAGTACGAATATTGTCTGCCATATATAGATGAGCTATTGATAATGAGCGTAGAGCCCGGCTTCGGGGGGCAGCGTTTTGCGGAGCATACATTCAAAAAGATCGAAGAGGCCCAGTGCCTTATGAAGAAGTTGGGCATACGTATCCCTATAGGAGTCGACGGCGGCATAAATGTCGATCTTGCTTTGAGGTTGGCCAAAGCCGGTGTATCCAAACTCGTGATAGGCTCTGCTATATTCGCTGAAAAGAACATAACCGAAAATGTGTCTGCTATAAGAGCCATATTGAAAGGCTTTTAGTAAATTTGTCATCACACGGAAAGTTTTTTAAATTCGGAGGTTAATATGAGTACAATGATTCCAAAAGAAAAACTATGTGAAATGTACACCAAAATGCTGCAAATACGCAAATTTGACGAAAAGATCGCCTACTTTTTCACCTTAGGCAAAGTTCATGGTACTACCCATCTTTACATCGGAGAAGAAGCAACGGCCGTTGGTGTATGCTCTGCCCTCAAAGACACTGACTATATGACCAGTACGCATCGCGGCCATGGCCATTGTATTGCCAAAGGTATAGATCTTAACAGAATGATGGCCGAAATGCTGGGCAAGTACAACGGATATTGCCGCGGCAAGGGCGGTTCCATGCATATCGCCGACTTGGAGCGCGGCAACCTTGGCGCAAACGGCGTAGTTGGCGGTGGCTTCTGCATTGCAACCGGTGCGGCGCTTATGCAGCAGATGAAGCATCTTAATAATATCACTGTATGCTTCTTTGGCGATGGTGCATCAAACGAGGGTAATTTCCACGAATCCGCCAATTTGGCTGCCATATGGAAGCTGCCTGTAATATTCCTCTGTGAAAATAACATGTACGCAATGTCTACGCCCCAGAAGTACTCCATGAATATAGAGCACATTTCCGACCGTGCTTCCGCCTATGGTATAAAGGGCTTAGAGCTAGATGGCAATAACGTCATAGAGGTTTACAATGCCCTTTGTGAGGCACGGGATTACGTAATACATAACGGTCCTATGCTCATAACCTGCAATACCTACAGATACATGGGGCATTCCCGCAGCGACGCCAACGTCTACCGCACCAAGGAAGAGATTGCCGACTGGAGAAACAATCGCGATCCCATCGACAGAATGAAGAAGTACCTTCTGGAGAACGGCTTCACGCAGTCTGAGCTGGATAAAATAGACGAGCAAACAACCGCCGATATCGAGGAAGCCGTAGATTATGCCGAAAAATGCGAATACCCCGGTCTTGACACGCTGCTCACCGATGTTTATGCCTGATATTTTCCATTCTGGAACAATGTAGTTTTGAAGATTTAAGAAAGGATATCAAAAATGGCTGAAGTAGAACTTACTTATGCAAAAGCAATATGTGAAGCAATGTCTCAAAAAATGCGCGAGGATCCCGATGTTTTCCTCATGGGCGAAGATGTGGGCCTTTATGGTGGTGCATTCGGCGTTTCTGTGGGCATGCTACAGGAATTCGGACCCGAAAGAATAAGGGATACCCCGATATCCGAAGCTGTTATAACCGGCGCAGCAGCCGGTGCTGCCGTTACCGGTATGCGCCCAATTGCAGAAATAATGTTCTCTGATTTTATGACTATCGCAACAGATCAGATAGTAAATCAGGCAGCTAAGATGCGCTATATGTTTGGCGGTAAAGCAAAGGTACCTATGGTAGTGCGCACCCCCGAGGGCTCCGGTACAGGAGCCGCCGCCCAGCACAGTCAGAGTCTTGAAGCATGGTTTTGCCACATTCCCGGCCTTAAAGTTGTAGCCCCTTCCACTCCCTATGATGCAAAGGGGCTGCTCATAAGCTCCATAGAAGACGATAACCCTGTTATTTTTATGGAACAAAAGTTACTTTACCGCACTAAGGGAATGGTACCGCAGGAAATGTATCGTATACCTATAGGTAAGGCCGATATAAAGAGAAGCGGCAGCGACGTTACGATCATAACCTATGGCCGCATGGTAAAAATGTGCCTCGATTCAGCAGAAAAGCTGGCGGCAGAAGGTATTTCCGTAGAGGTAATAGACCTGCGAACCCTGCGTCCGCTGGATAAGGATACTATTATAGAGTCCGTCAGCAGGACCAGCCGTGCCATAATAGTACATGAAGCCTGTCTTACCGGCGGTCTTGGCGGCGAGATATCTTCCATAATAAGCGAGAGCGATGCGTTCTTCCATCTGGATGCTCCTATCATGCGTGTCTGCGGGGCAGATATACCTATACCCTACAACCCCATTCTTGAAAAGAACGCAGTACCTACTCCTGAAAAGATAGAGTCAGCAGTACGCAAGGCAATGGCGCTGTAACCCGGAGGTATTGTATGGGAAGTATTTCAGCAACTCCTTTAGCAAAACAAATCGCAAAGCAAAAAGGTATCAGTCTTGGCAAGGTAAGCCCTGGTAACGGCAGGACTTATATAATCGCCGGGGATGTGCGTGCTCTCAGCACAGTGCGCTCTACACCGGCAGCAAGATGTCTTGCGAAACAGCTTGGAATATCGCTTTCAGATATTCCACATGACGGCCCAAGAATATATAAGAAACATGTGCTCTCGGTAAAGCAGAACGTTTCCACCTCAGCTGAAGTTCACCGTTTGCCCGGAATAAAACGCATAACGGCACAGCGCATGCTCCAGAGTCACCTCGAAATTCCTCCCGTTACTCTCAATGCGAAGGCTGACGTTACCGGCCTTCTGGCTGAACGCGACAGAGTAAACTCCCGCGGAGGCGTAAAGCTGTCCATAAATGATTATGTAGTATATGCCGTTGCATGTGCATTGAAGGATAACCCCGACGCTTATTCATCCTATTCCGAGGAAGGGCAGATACTAAATCCGGATATAAACATAGGCATAGCCACTGCCATCAAGAATGGCCTCATAGTCCCCGTAGTAAAAAATGCAGACAGGCTTTCCCTGCAGGAACTTTCCGCTGCTATAAAAGACCTTGTCTCAAGGGCGCGCACAGGAAAGCTTCTCACTGAAGAGTATGCCGGAGGTACATTTACGGTAAGTAACCTTGGTATGTATGGCATAACGTCCTTTAACCCTATTATCAATCAGCCCGAAAGCATGATATTGGGAGTTTGCGCCGTTGAACAGGTCCTGCGCATGTCACCGAGAGGAATAGAGGCGAGAGACATGATGGGACTTAGTCTTACATTCGACCACAGGCTGCACGATGGGGCCCAGGCGGCAGCCTTCCTGCAGAGTATAAGCAAGAAACTTGAGAAGTATAATGAGGAGGAAAAATAATGGTTTATAGAGTCTTTATGCCCAAAGTTGGCATGAGCATGGAAACCGGCGTAATCAACAAATGGCTCAAAAAAGTGGGCGACCATGTGGAAAAAGGTGAACCTCTGATAGAGATAGAAAGCGATAAGGTAGACATGGAAATAGAGGCAAACGATACAGGCTACCTTGTGAAGATAACTCATGAGGAGGGCGACACCGTTCCTGTGATCGAAACTATAGGATATATAGCTACCAGCATGGACGAGCCCATACCCAATGAAGGCACCGACAAAATACAGGCAGATTGCCCTGCACAATCACCGGTCAGCACTCCCATCAAGGATATGGAAGCGGAATATGATGTTATTGTCATCGGCGGCGGCCCTGCCGGTTATTCCGCAGCAATACGTGCTGCGCAGCTTGGTGGAAAGGTACTGCTGTTTGAAAAGGATTCCACCTTGGGCGGGACATGCCTGAACCGCGGTTGCATACCCACTAAGGCATACCTTCATTCTGCCGATGTGCTTCGCACTTTTAGAACCGCAGGCGATTTCGGCATAAATATCACCGGCACTGCTGCGGCAGATATGGCGAAAGTATTCGCTCACAAGCAATCCGTCATAAAGAAGCTCACCGATGGAGTGGCAGCGCTGCTTAAAAGCAATAAAGTCCAAGTAATCACTGCGGAAGCAACTGTAAAATCAGGCACTCTAGTGGAGGCTTGCGGCAGGAGTTATACTTCCCGGGCCGTCATATATGCAGGTGGATCTGAGACCTCTGTCATACCCGTAGAAGGAAGCTGTCTCCCCAGGGTTCTTGACAGCACATCCCTGCTGGATCTAAAGGAACTGCCCGGTAAGCTGGTAATAATCGGAGGCGGCGTTATAGGTGTTGAATTTGCCTGTGCATTCAATGCCTTTGGCAGCGAAGTTACAATAGTGGAAATGACGGATCAGCTTCTCCCCGGAATGGATACGGAAATAGCGGAGATGCTTAAAAAGCAGCTCATAAAACAGGGGATCGCAGTACATACATCGACAAAGCTTGAAAAGATACAGGACGGTGAGCAGCTTACGGTAACTACCAACGGCGGTGCTTTCAGCGCAGACTATGTGCTCATGTCCGTAGGCAGAAAGCCCAATGCTTCCGCCCTTGCCGCAGCCGGCGCAAAACTTGACCGCAACGCAGCGATTGTTGACGATCATATGCGTACATCTGTTCCGAATCTTTACGCAGCAGGCGATGCAACTGGCCAAATCATGTTGGCACACGCCGCATACCAGATGGCGGCATGCGCTGCGGAAAACGCCATGGGTATGGATTCAACTGTGGATCTTAACAGCGTACCAAGCTGCATCTATTCTTTCCCTGAGATAGCCTGCATAGGCCTAACTGAAAAAGCGGCAGCCGAGCTGGGCAAAGTCAGCATAGGAAGATTCAATTTCGCTGGAAATGGGCGTGCGCTGACCGCAGGAGCCTGCGAGGGTTTTGTAAAGGTAGTATCCGATGCGAGCACCCATGAAATACTTGGAATACAGATAATAGGCAACAACGCAGCCGAGATGATTAACGCCGCTTCCGTAATGCTGCATCTCGAGATGACCGCAGAAGAAATGCAGCGCGTAGTATTCGCTCATCCTTCCTTCTCTGAGGCTCTCAGAGAAGCATGTTTGGATTCAATAGGCCTGTCCGTGCATAATATACGCAGGAAATAACAGCTGTAACTCCCCCTTAACTTAAAACTATAAAAACAAAAGGAGGCCAGCATATGCTTAAAACCAGCTTTGAGATATCCGATGCCGCAAAAGCGCGCATCGAAAAACTGAAGAGTGAATCTGTTAATGCCAAACAGTATGTATGCGTTGAAAGAGCCAGATATCTTACCGAAGCTTACATTAAAAACCAGTCGGATCCAATGATACTTCGCAGGGCTAAGGCGATCCGCAACGTTTTGGAAAAGATCACGTTGTTTATAGAGGAAGGCCAGCTTCTCGCAGGCAATCACGCCGCATCGCTCCGCGCTGCCTCCATATTCCCTGAATATACCATAGACTGGATAAACGATGAGATCGATCAGTTTGACAAACGCCCCGGTGACCGTTTTTATGTTACGGAAGAGGTTCGCAGCGAACTCTTGGATATTGCAAAGTGGTGGCACGGCAAGACCGTTCACGATCGCTGTCTCAGCACACTCCCACAGGATGTAAAGGACGCCTACAGTATGGGGTTGCTTTCGGCAAACGGCAATATGACCTCAGGCGATGGCCACATAATGCTCGATTTCGAAAAGATGATATACTCCGGTGCCAACGGAATCATAGAAGATGCCAAGCAGAAGCTCGATGCGCTTGATCTCACTGATCCCGCGTCACATCACAAGCGCATATTCTATCTTTCGGTAATAACCGTCTATGAAGGCGTCATCGCTTACGCAGAGCGTTATGCTGCCCTTGCTTTACGGCTTGCCCAGTCTGCTGAAAGTGCGCAGCGCAAAGAAGAGCTGCTGAGGCTTTCAGAGATATGCCGCCGCGTTCCCGCTAACCCAGCAGAAAACTTCTACGAGGCAGTGCAAACAGTATGGTTTGCCCACTTGATCTCACAGATAGAGAGCAACGGTCACTCCATGTCATTCGGAAGACTGGATCAGTATCTTTTCCCCTTCTATAAAAAGGGTCTCGAGGATGGTACGCTCACCGATTCCTCTGCCATAGAATTGCTGGCCTGCCTGTGGGTAAAGGCTTTTGGCGTTGTAAAAATACGTCCGTGGTCCCATACCCGTTTTTCCGGAGGCGGCCCCACATATCAAAACCTTACTCTTGGAGGCGTAACGCCTTCCGGCGAGAATGCTGTAAACGACCTCACCATGGCCTGCCTTGAAAGTGTCATACTTACCCGCCTACCTCAGCCCAACGTATCAGCCCGTTTCAGCCCCTGTAATCCTGACGCCTATCTGAAAAAATGCGTCCAGGTAATAAAGCTCGGTTTCGGTATGCCGGCAATGCACAGCGATGAGCTTATGATACCTTCGCTCGAACAACATGGCGTAACAAAGGAAGACGCCAACAATTACGCAATAGTCGGCTGTATAGAGCCTATAGTTCCCGGTAAGTTCGGTTATAGAGCCGCCGGAATGAGCTTTACCAACTTTGCAAAGATTCTGGAAGTCACCCTAAACGGCGGACATGATACTCGTACCGGTCTCGACCTGTATAAGGGCGGCAAAAAGCTTGGCGAATATGACTCCTTTGAAGAAATAATGGAGGAATACCGCAAAACCATAGCCCGGATAGTAAAATTGCGTGTAGTAGGTGAGCACTGCATAGATTTCTCCATAGAAGAGCTGGTACCCGATGCCTTCTGTTCCGGCCTTGTTCAGGATTGTATCGCACGTGGAAAGACTCCCAAAGAGGGCGGAAGCGTATACGATATGGTGACCGGACCCGAAACGGGAATAGTAAACGCGGCGAACAGCCTTGCGGCGATAAGAAAGCTGGTATTCGATGAAAAGCGTATATCCCAGGCCGAACTCTGCGATGCACTTTCATCAAATTTTGCTCCGGAGCACGGCGGAGAAAACTTACGCAGACTCTTGCTCAACAGGGCGCCAAAATTCGGCAATGACGACGACTACGTGGACAAGCTTGCAAATAAGGTATACGTGGACTTCATAGAAGAGCAGCGTAAATATACTACTACTCGCTTCGGGCGCGGCCCCATAGGCTGCCTCAGCTATCCTTGTACCGCCACAATTTCAGGAAATGTGCCGCAGGGCGTATGTGTAGGAGCTTCGGCAGAAGGTAGATACGCAGGCGAACCCCTTACTGAAGGCTGCTCACCCTATCACGGCACTGATACTCTTGGTCCTACAGCAGTACTGCAATCCGTCGCTAAAATGCCCAACATGGAGATAACCGGCGGCAACCTTCTCAACTTGAAGTTCTCTCCCTCCGTTATGCAAACCGATTCCGGCATAAAGCGCATGATGGATCTGATAAAGACATTCTTCGCGCTGGGCGGTTGGCATGTACAATTCAATATTGTTTCTACTGATACCCTAAAAAAGGCGCAGCAGCACCCGGATGACTTTAAGGATCTTGTAGTACGCGTAGCCGGCTACAGCGCACTGTTCAATGACCTTGAACGCAAAACCCAGGATGATATCATCGAAAGGACGGAGCATGAACTTTAATACATCCGAATATGACAGCACTTCGGGCGTGGTATTTGAGATAGAGCGTTTTTCTGTAAACGACGGTCCCGGCATCCGCACACTTGTGTTTCTAAAGGGCTGTCCACTGCGGTGTGCCTGGTGCGCAAACCCGGAATCACACTCTTTTTCACCGCAGCTTTTGTACTGGAAAGCAAGATGCATAGGCTGTCTTGAGTGCATTAAAACCTGCCCTCGCAATGCCCTCACTGCAGGAAAAGACGGCATTAATGTCGACCGCACATCCTGCGTGTCCTGCGGAATGTGTACTACCGCCTGCAACAGCAAGGCATTGCTGCTATCCGGTAGATATATGACTGCAGCAGCAGTAATGGATGAGGTAAAAAAGGACAGCGTATTTTATGAGAAGTCGGGCGGCGGCGTAACCTTTTCGGGTGGCGAAGTCCTGTCTCAGCCCTTGTTTCTGTTGTCCCTTCTTAAGGCGGCTAAGCGGGAAGGCATTCATACCTGCATAGAAACAAGCGGTTATGCGCCCCGCAATATTTTGGAAGAAATAGCACCATATGTGGATACGTTTCTATATGACCTCAAGGCCATAGACGATGCTGTTCACTTCGTATGCTGTAGCGTGTCAAACAAACAAATACTGGAGAATTTCGAATATCTTTGCGAAAGATGCAACGTTGTAGCCCGACTGCCGATCATACCTGGATATAACGACGCACCCAAGGATATCGACCTGATGTTGGAGTATCTCGAAAGCCATCATCGTGGAGGGCATGTCGATCTGCTTCCGTATCACAGATTAGGTGTCAATAAGTATACCAGACTGGATATGCCATATCATTTAAAAGACATACTACCACCATCCCCTAAGAGAATGGCCGAACTGAAGCAGCAGTTTATCTCAAGGGGCTTCAGCACTGAGATTGGCGGATGATAAGAAATATGGCCGCAGGAGCATGTATGAACCGTCTGATAATCACTGATTCCCTCAACCCATGGCATAACCTTGCTCTCGAGGATATGCTGTTCGATATCCACAGAGAGGGCTGCTGCCTTTATCTTTGGCAAAATCAAAACACTGTAGTTATCGGCCGCGCTCAGAATGCGTGGAAGGAGTGCCGCATAGATGAGCTTGAAAAAGACGGCGGAAAACTTGCACGACGCACTTCCGGCGGAGGAGCAGTATTCCATGATCTTGGAAATTTAAACTTTACATTTACCGCATCAGAAGCCACATGCGATCTGCATCGTCAGTTTCAGGTTATCATCGATGCCGTCGCCAGCCTTGGCATAAAAGCCAGCTTCACGGGGCGAAACGACATAGTGACCGAATCCGGCGCAAAGTTTTCCGGAAATGCTTTCAGAAAGGCTAATGGTGTAAGCATGCACCACGGCACGATACTTATAAATGCAGACATGTGTAAACTTGGCAGATATCTCATGCCATCGAAGGCTAAGCTCAGATCAAAGGGTGTAGAAAGCATACGTTCAAGGGTGGCTAATCTCAATGAGTACATGCCGGGTATTGCCGTTGAAGATGTCAGGCAGGCCATAATAAGCGCTTTTAAGAAGGAATACGGCTGCTGCGACATGATTGCAGAACAGTCTTTGGATCAGAATGTCCTCGCGCAAAAAGAGGAGTTTTTCAGTTCATGGGAATGGAATAAGGGTGAATCTCCTAAATTCGACCTGTCTCTGGAAAACCGCTTCGATTGGGGCGAATTACAGCTTCTCTTTACCGCCCGCAACGGCCGCATAGCAGAAGCCCAGCTGTATACCGATGCCATGGACGACTCGGTTTTGTCAAAGATACCCGGCTTACTGTTAAACTCTAAATTCGATCCATTGGAAATGTCCAATCGAATCGCCGTCCTTCGCGGCAATGAAACTGTGGATATAGCCAACTGGCTCAAAACAATAAAAGTATAAGGGCGGCATATGCCGCCCTTGAGACTATGGAAAAAGTGGCTGAGCGCCACTTTTTCGAGTTCGAGAAGAGAATCTCTCTACGTTTTTTGCCCTTATTCCGACTTGACCCTTGTGAAGCACACCGTCCCCGCCTTCACTTGTATCTTTTACACCTGCCAGCCGCAGGACGGCAGCTCATCGTATTTTCCCGCTCCTTTCTCCTTATATGCCGTATATCTTCAGCAGCGTATCGACGTGCTCCAGAGCTTTTCTGTTTTTTCCGTCATGCGTCCTCCCTCGCCATTATCTTATCCAGCATGCCGCCATCCAGTTGGTTCACCGTTTGGAACCTTCCGCCGTAAAATACCGCCCAGTTGTTGAATACGCAGGGCAGCGCCTTTGCCTGCTCAAGCGTCGCCACCTGAACGAAGGAGGCGGGTATCGCCTTTTCTTCGCAATGCTCCTTCAGCGTTTCTACCCTCTGGAGGATATAAGGACACTGCATATCGTAATATACCATCAGTTGACAAGAGCACACAAGCCCTAAAGGCCTGTTTTGGGGTGCTCCTGCGTTCTCGTCGCTTGTATTACATCCAGTAGTACTGCGCTCCTCGGCCTTGGATCGCCCTCAAAACAAGCTCTTTAGGGTCTTTGAGTTTTAGAAGCCAAAAAGTATGGCAGAACAAGGAGGACGAGTGCGGAAATACTGGTTGTATTTCAAATGAGGACGACGCAGTTATGCCGTGCTGTTTGGCTCCTAAAACCTTGTGTGTCCTTGTCAACTGATGGTACCGTCAGCTCTTTGTTCTCTATGGCCTGCTTTTTGGCATTTGGGGCGAAGCGCGGCAGCGTTCCGTCAAAGGACAGCGCAAGGAGCTTATACCCGTCCTTGGTGCTGTCCACCTCTTCAAAGCCGTACTTCATGGCAAAAGCCTGATCCGACAGCCAGGCCTTCTGTTTCTCCGCCCCCAGCATACATACGCCGGACTTGCCCCTTTCCTTCGCGTCATTCAGGCAGTATTCCATAAGCTGCCGGCCGTAGCCGTGCCCCTTGTGCTCGCCCAGCACCCACAGGCAGTATATGTAATAATAGTTGTCTCCCAGTATGGGGATCCACGCTGTCTCCAAGGGGGCATATTCTATAAATACACAGCCCTTTACATTTAACTTGCGGAAAACGTGTCCCTCCCCAAGCCGCTCAGCCAGCCATTGGCGCTTCGCCTCAACGCCGGGGTGGGGCTTCCTGCTGCGGATTATGCAGCACAGGTGCTCGTCCATAATGTTTTCAGGCGTAAGGTTTATGAATCCATGCTCCATTTTTCTTTTTCCTTTCGTTTATTTGCCCATCGCGCCCTGCGCCGCCTTCCGGTAGCTGCTTGGCGTCATCACCATGAAGCGCAGGAAGTTTCTCGTAAAGGACTTTACGGTGTTGTAGCCCACCTCTATGGCGATAGAGGTGATGGTGGCGGCGGTGGTGGTGAGCAGGCGGCAGGCCTGCTGCACTCGCACATAGTTCAGAAAGCTGTCGAAATTCTTTTCCACAAGGCAGAGCAGCATGCGCTGCAATTCGTCGCGGCTGATGCCAAACTCCTTCGCTACGGATTCCGCCGTCAGTTTTTCGGCATAATTGCGGTATATGCTGCACACTATATCGTAAGCCCTGCGGGTCTCCCGTATGCCGCACTGCTCGGATATCAGCCGGTAGGTTTTGCGGTATTCCCCCGCCTTGGTCCCCATTCTGGCGGCAAACACCTTGGACATGTGGGAGGCGTCCACATAGCCCAGTATGCCGGCTATCTCCTCAAGGGTGAAGTCCGTATAGAGCAGGAAGTTCATGGTGCGGGTGACCCGCATCTCGGCCAGCAGGTCAAAGAAGGACAGGCCGCTCACCTCCCTTATGTACTTGCGTATTGAGCCCTCGCTCATGTAAAACATGGCGGAAAGCTCCGTTATGGTCAGCTTTTCGTTCAAATGGGTATAAATATAGCGCAGTAGCGCCGCCTCGCTCCTGCCCCCCGCCGCTGCGGAAGCCCTGCCCTCCTTCCCCTGTCCCTGACGGCAGAAGAGTATCATAAGCTCTATTATAAGGCTTATGGCATAGGCAGACGAGTGGCCGCCGTCGCTGTCCTCCGGCTCCGCCTGCAAAAGCCCCACAATACTGTCTATGCGCTCGGCTCCCCTGCCGCCGCATATAACTACCGGCGCAGCCTCTATTCGGGAAAGAAGCTCTTCGTCGTCCTGAGCTATGCTGCAAAGGGACTTGAGGGCGAGATTCACCGCATCCAGCTGATAACGTATCAGGTAGTAGGTCAGCGGCGCGGATACCTCCGTAACCTCGCTTATCTGCCACGGCATTATGGCCACGAGCGTACCCTCCCTTAGGCGGTATCCCCTTCCCTGAAGCAGCAGCGTACCTTCCCCCTTGCTCACGTATAAAAAGCGGGCTCCCTGATGTATCAGGGGCTGGGTGGGTGTGGCTATCACCTCCCGCGCCACAGAAAAAAGCCTGCGCGGGTCTATCTCCGAGCAGTGGCCCGGCTGTATCTGTACGGTATCTTTCACGGCAAAAGCTCCCTTCAAAGCAGTATAGGACAAATTTAGGATCTTATATTGTATTTTACCGCAGCGGCATTTCCATGGCAAGGCTCAGTTGCCGTGGGGTTTTTGCCTTATATGGCTGTATTTTAGGGCGTAAAATACCTTTGCCCCTAATTCATTTGTCCTGCGGCAGGGGCGAAAAAATGATAAAATTTAATTGACAGTCAAGCAAAAGGAGAAAAGCTAATGCCTATACATGTTACCAGCGAAACGGGCCCATTGAAAAAGGTCCTGCTGCACAGGCCGGGGCTGGAGCTTGAGCACCTGACCCCCACCAGCCTCGAGCAGCTTTTGTTCGACGACATACCCTATCTCGCTGCAGCCCAGCGGGAGCACGACGCCTTCGCCCAAGCCCTTACGGACAACGGCGTGGAGGTGGTCTACCTCGAAAAGCTCATGGCTGAGACCATATCCAATCGGCCGGAACTGCGCAAGGCCTTTATAGGCGAGTTCATATCCCTTGGAGGCCCCCTGGCCGAAAGCTGCCACGAGCCGCTTTTCAGATACCTTTCAAATATACAGGACGATCTTGAGCTGATAGAAAAGACAATGGCCGGCGTGCTCATGTCAGAGCTTTCCCTAAAGGGCAAAAGCCCCCTTACCGACCTTGTGCGCCGGGAGGGACGCTTCGCGCTGGAGCCCATACCCAACCTTTACTTTACCCGGGATCCCTTCGCCTCCATAGGCACAGGCGTAAGCCTTAATAAGATGTACTCCGAGACCCGCCGGCGGGAGACCATATACGCCCGCTACATATTGGGCTATCATCCGGATTTCGCCGGGCAGGTCCCCCTCTACTACACCCCGGATATGCCCTTCTGCATAGAGGGAGGCGACGTGCTGAACCTTTCGGAATCCGTCCTTGCGGTGGGTCTTTCCCAGCGCACCAGCCCCGAGGCTGTGGAGCTTCTCTCCGAAAACATGTTCAGCGACCCCCTTTGCAAGATACGCACGGTGCTCGCACTGGATATACCCGACATACGCGCCTTCATGCACCTTGATACGGTGCTCACTCAGGTGGATACCGGCAAATTCGTGATGCACCCCGGCATACGGGAAACGCTGCGCATATACGAAATAACCCCGGGCAACGGCCCCAAGGCCATAAGGGCCCGGGAGCTTACACGGCCCCTTGAGGATATATTCAGGGAAAAGCTGGAGCTGGACAGCGTGTCCCTCATACGCTGCGGCGGCAAGGATCCCATAGCCTCTGAGAGGGAGCAGTGGAACGACGCTTCCAACACTCTCTGCATTTCCCCCGGCGTCGTGGCGGCCTACGACCGCAACATCATAACCAACAAAATACTGAGAGACAACGGCGTTACCGTGCTGGAAATGCCCAGCTCAGAGCTTTCCCGGGGGCGGGGCGGCCCCAGGTGCATGAGCATGCCCCTCTGGCGCGATTAAAAAGAAATCATCATATAAATAAACTTAAAAGGAGGCCACAATCATGGCAGTAAACCTTCGCGGCAAAAGCTACCTCAAGCTATTGGACTTCACCTCTGCCGAAATACGCTATCTTCTGGACCTTTCAAAGGACTTCAAGAGCATGAAGCGATCCGGGGTGCCTCATAAGTACCTTGACGGCAAAAACATAGTGCTGCTCTTTGAAAAGACCTCCACCCGCACCCGCTGCTCCTTTGAGGTTGCCGGGCGCGATCTCGGAATGGGCGTGACCTATCTTGACCCCGGCTCCTCCCAGATGGGCAAAAAGGAGAGCATACCCGACACGGCGCGGGTGCTGGGCAGGATGTACGATGGCATAGAGTACCGGGGTTACAGCCAGCAGCTTGTGGAGGAGCTTGCCAAATACTCCGGAGTTCCTGTATGGAACGGCCTGACGGATCAGTTCCACCCCACCCAGATGCTTGCGGACCTGCTCACCATAGAGGAAAAGCTGGGCCGCCTCAAGGGCGTAAACTTCACCTACATGGGGGACGCCCGCAACAACATGGGCAATTCCCTGATGGTAGCCTGCGCCAAGATGGGCCTCAACTTCACCGCCTGCGCCCCAAAGGCGCTGTTCCCCGCCCAGGAGCTGGTGGATACCTGCCGTGCCATCGCGGCGGAAAACGGCTGCACCGTCACCCTCACCGAGGACGTAAAGGAGGGCACCGCCAACGCCGACGTTATCTACACCGACATATGGGTATCCATGGGCGAGCCGGATGGAGTATGGGCAGAGCGAATAAGCCTGCTTACCCCCTATCAGGTAAACGCCGCCGCCATGAAAAACGCCAGGGACACCGCCATATTCATGCACTGCCTCCCCTCCTTCCACGATACCCGCACCACCATAGGCGCGGAGATAGCCCAAAAGTTCGGCATATCCGAGATGGAGGTCACGGACGAGGTATTCGAGAGCAGGCAGAGCGTGGTGTTTGACGAGGCGGAAAACCGCATGCACACCATAAAGGCTGTAATGTATGCCACTCTCTGCTGATGAGGAGGAAACCACATGTCCTTTGAAATGCCCCGGTACAAGGCCCCGGATTTCGGCCTTGATATATTCAGAAACGCCCCCGACGCTGCCATGGCCCCTGCGGAGCGGGACGGGATAGTGCCGGAGGGCTACCACAGCACCTCCATGTTCCCGGAATACTTTAAAATAAATGGCCGGTGGCTGCTGGCCGGGGAGAGCCGCATGGACTCCTGCGTGGTATACCGGCCTGAGTCAAACCGCCTGGACGTGGTGGAGGCCCGCAACATAAAAAAGGGCGACCTCGTGCTGCTGGGCCGCACGGAAAGCGGCAGGGATGGAATATATGTACACGCAAACGGCTTCGCGGGCGGTGAGGATGCCTTGGAGGACGCCTTTGTGTTCCGTCAGGGCCGCAGCCGCGAAACCTCATATTCGAGGGATTACGACCAGCTCACCGAGCTTTTGAAATACGAAAAGCAGTACGGCAAGGTAGTCTGGGTGATGGGCCCCGCCTTCGCTTTCGACCGTGACGCCCGGCGGGCCATGCAGGCCATAGTGGAAAACGGCTACGTTCACGGCCTCATGGCGGGCAACGCCCTGGCTACCCACGACCTTGAGGGGGCTTACCTGCACACCGCCCTCGGTCAGGACATATACACCCAGAAATCCATGCCAAACGGCCACTACAACCATCTGGACGTGCTTAACCTGGTGCGCCGCTCAGGCTCCATACCCGCATTTGTGGAGGAGTATAAGCTGGACAATGGCATAATGGTGAGCTGCGTAAGGAATAACGTCCCCTTCGTGCTGGCGGGCTCCATTCGCGACGACGGCCCCCTTCCCGAGGTGATAGGCGACGTATATCAGGCCGCCAACGCAATGCGGGACATGGTGCGGGACGCCACCACCGTCATATGCCTTGCAACCATGCTGCACACCATCGCCACCGGCAACATGACCCCCTCATTCCGGGTACAGAAGGACGGCAGCATACGCCCCGTGTACTTCTACGCCGTTGACTCTGACGAGTTCGTAGTGAATAAGCTTCTGGACCGTGGCAGCCTCAGCGCAACCACCATCGTGGCCAACGTACACGATTTCATCACCCGATTAGCCCGCGGCCTCGGGGTGATGTGATACGCGCTTGAATTTTGCGTACACATAAATAACCGATCCTCCGTATGCCATCAGCCATACGGAGGATCTTTAACGCTTGAATGTGAAAAAAACGCCTTATGTCAAATAAAGGCTGTGCAGATGCGCGTCATTTCCAGTGCTTCAGCCGGGAAAGATATGAATCGAATTGAGCGCGCCTGTCCTCCTCCTGCAAATTGTCCGGGTTGGGCATATTGGCGACGAGGTAGTCGAGCAGAGCCTCCTTCGATTTATACGCGAATTGGCCCTCCGCATAGCACCATTTGCAATAATCCTCGTTGAAGTCGCCATCGGGCTCTTTGCTGATAACAGAATCCTCAAGGGGCATACCGCAGCATTGGCAGATCAGCTTTCGCGGAGAGCCCAGGAGAGTGTTGATCGATACGTCGAACAGCTTGGACAGCAGCTTTAACGTCTCGGTATTCGGTACGGTCTCTCCATTTTCCCAGCGCGATACGGCCTGGCGTGTAACGCATATCCTTTCTGCAAGTTCATCTTGAGATAATCCTCTGTTTGTTCGCAGTTCAAAAATTATATTTTTTGTTTCCATGCAGATCGCCTCCTTCACCCTCATTTTATCAGCATATGCCCCATTCGCCAAGCAACCCGCTGTTGCTGCCGGCAGCCGCTGATTTGGTGCGCTTTTATATCCGCCCTTTTATTACGCCCCAAAACCGAAGGTGTTTATCAGCAGCAGCCACGCAAGGCCGTAATAGGCCACTACTGCGGTAAGGTCGTTCAGAGTGGTTATCAGCGGGCCGGAAGCCACGGCGGGGTCTACGCCCAGCTTTTTGAAGAGCAGAGGCACGCAGGTCCCCACTATGCTGGATACCGCCATCGCAAGCAGCAGCGCCACGCCTATGCAGCCTGATATGCCGAAGGCGAAGGCCGCCGTCTTGGCCTTGAAGAGCATTATGTAAAGCCCTACCACGCCGCATGATGCCGCCCCGAGTATCAGTCCGTTTAACAGGCCTATACGGCCCTCCTTGCACACCAGCTCCAGCTTCTGCCTGCCGGTCAGCGTTTCATCCATAAGTACGCGGATAGTAACCGCAAGGGACTGAGTGCCCACGTTGCCCGCCATGTCCAGTATGAGGGACTGGAAGCTGACTATTATGGTAAGCTGCGCCATTATGCCCTCAAACAGGCCTACCACGCCGGATACCACCATGCCCAGCACCATCAATATGAGTAGCCAGGGCAGACGCTTCCTTATGCTCTGTATCGTAGGCTCGTTCAGGTCCTCCTCGGCTGTCAAGCCGCCCAGCTTTGCATAATCGTCGCCCAGCTCTTCATCTACTACCTGAACGATGCTCTGGGAGGTGACTACGCCCAGCAGCCTGTTGTCGCTGCTAAGCACTGGTATGGAGTCCTCGGAATAGTCCTTTATGCGCTCCAGGCAATCCTCTATCTGCTCCCTTGCGTAAAGGTAAGGGTAGGACGTAGCTATGATATCCTCAAGGTTGCTGTTTTCCCGGGAAATAATCAGGTCCTTCAGATCTATGGCCCCGTAATACGCGTCCTTTTCGGTAACGTATATGGTCGAGATGTTGTCGTTTTCAGCCGCCTGGCTGATAAGGTCCGCCATGGCACCCTTTATGGTGCTGCCGCGCTGTATGACGATATAGTTGGTGGTCATTATGCTGCCCACCTCGTCCTCGTCGAATGCGTCCACCATAGCTATGTCACGGCGGCTGCCCTCATCCATAAGGTCTATGAGCATCTCGCGCTGCTCACGCGGCATTTCCCTGAGGCAGGCTATCGCCTTGTCAGGATCCATGCAGGAAAGTATGTCCACCTTCTTGCGTATGTTCAGCTCGTCTATGTAAACATAGGGATGGTCGACGAATTCAAACACGCCGGAAAGCTCGTCGCTGTCCAATATGCCGTAAAGCTTCTTGCGCTCGGCCGGGGTAAGCTCCTCCAGCACCTCCGCTATATCCCTCTGATGGTAGTCCGAAAGCCTGTCCTTCAGTGCGCGGGGAGAGATGCCGCTTCTTATTATCTTTGCCAGCTCCTCCGAATAGTTGCGGAGTACCGGCTGTTCTTCCGGTAAATTTCTGATGCTGTCCATTATCCACACCTCCGATTTTATTCAAGCGAAAACACGGCGCACGCAAAAAGCGCTCGCCAAGGGACAATATTAGTCTGCTGTTGCTTAAAGAAGTATGGCTAAGGCTGAATGATTATGTGATATGCTTATGCCGCTATATGCCGCGGGTGCGAGCCATGAACCGGCACAAGTGAACGCCTTCAGCCGAAGCCTGTTTTCCCGTGCAACTGCAACTGTCGTCCATGAGCTCACCTCCGTTTAATAGCATTCTTAGATGGATTATAGCATAGCGGGCCTTCCCGCGCAAATAAAAAAGCGGGAAAATTCCCGCTTTTTTAATGCTTTTTTCTATTCCTTTGCGCCCAGGCCCAGCGCGTCCGCCTCGGTCCTCATACCCTTTATAGTAAGCTCCATAAGCTCTTCAAGGGGCATACCCAGAGTCTCCGCGCCCTGCTTTATGATTTCCCGGTTGCACTTGGCGGCAAACTTCTTATCCTTGAACTTCTTCTTAAGGCTGCTGACCTCCAGATCCGTTATACCGGTAGGCCGCATGAGGGCGCAGGCCATGACTATGCCGGTGAGCTCGTCCACTGCAAACAGGCTCTTTTCGAGGTTAGTCTCGGGCTTTACTTCCTCTGTGCAAAGTCCATAGCCATGGGAGATTATGGCTCTTATGTCCTCCTCGTCCACCCCCTCCGGGGCAAGCAGCTCACGGACGTGCTTGCAGTGCTCCTCCGGAAACTTCTCGTAGTCCACGTCGTGAAGGTAGCCTATGGCCCTCCAGTATTCGGGATCTTCTCCGAAGTGTTCCGCCATTGCGCCCATGGCCGAGCTGACGGCCAGCGCATGGGTAAACAGGTGCTCCTCCGTGGTTTGCTTTTTAAGTATCTCCTCCGCCCTTTCAAGCGTCAGCTTCATATAATAAGCATCTCCTTTTTAGCCAAAGAATGTCTGTATCTGCGCGTAAAGCACTATCACCATTATAACAGGAACGATGTACTTAAAGCAAATATTGTAGAACCCTTCCGCCCGGTATACATGGCCGGAGCAGGCGACCTCCTCCTTTACCATCCTGTTCCCGAACACCCAGCCTATGATTATGCTCATGGCGAGGGAGCCCAAGGGCATGAGTATGCCCTCCGCGATCATGTCGTAAAAGTCCAGCCAATCCGCCGTGGCGCCCACCGTGGGCAGGCCGAAGGTTATGGCGGGGTTGTCTATGAGCGCGCCGCCCGCTACGTTTGTGCCGAGTCCGTCCAGCGCCGTAGGCAGGCCCACGATGAATATCACTGCCGCCATTATTACGGTTACGCTCTTGCGGTTGACCTTCTTGCCCTTTTCAAGTTTCTTGTCTATGATATACGCGGTGTTTACCTCAAGCAGCGATATTGACGAGGTTATGGCCGCTATAAATACGAGAGTATAGAACAGGAAGCCCATGAGGCTGCCTATGAAGCCGCCCATGCCGTCCATGAATACCGTCTGGAGGGTATTGAAGAGCAGGCCGGGGCCCTGACCGTAGTCCATGCCGAAGGCGGAGCAGGCGGGCATTACCGCCATACCGGCCATTATGGCCACTATTGTATCCGCCACGGGGATTATTATGGTGTTGGTATTAAGATCCTCGCTTTTGGAGAGATAGGAGCCGTAGGTTATCATTGCACCCATGCCAAGGGACAGTGAGAAGAACATCTGGCCCGCCGCGGACTTGAGCACGTCGAAGAAGGACTTGAGGCTGTCGAAAACCGAGAAGTCCGGCACGAACATGAACTTATAGCCCTCCATAGCGCCTGGCTGACATGCAACGTAAACTATGACTGTCACCAGCATTACGGCAAGAGCGGGCATTGCTACCTTTGAGAATTTCTCTATGCCGCCGGATATGCCGCCCATAACTATCACTATATTGAGCAGCATGAACAGCGCGTAAAAGCCCACCATGCCGGGCATATTGGCTATCCATGAGCCGAAGAAGCCCTCCGCCGCAAAGCCCGCGCCGCCGAACATATTAACGAGGAAGCCCAGCATATAGCGCATTACCATGCCGCCCAGCACGCTGTAAAAGCCCAGAATAAGGAACGCGGAGCCTACGCCCATGTAGCCCACCCATGGGAGCTTTTTGTTCAGCGCCCTGTATGCGCCAACCGCGCCCTTGCCGGTCTTGCGGCCTATTGTCAGCTCTCCCAGCATTACGGCGAAGCCTACGAATACCACCAGTATGACGTATACCAGCAGGAACGCGCCGCCGCCGTTTGCACCCATCTTATACGGGAAGCCCCATATATTGCCCAGTCCTACCGCGGAGCCTATGGCAGCCATGAGGAAGCCGAAATTGGAGCTCCATTGTCCCTTGTTGTTTTCCATCTTTTAACTTTTCCCCCTGTTTTTACTTTGCCGCTTTAACATAATAAAAATAAATATATTAAAATAGACTTTTCTACCATACCATACCCCCGCCGCCCCGTCAACATTTATTCACAAATAACTCATATTTTTGCTGTTTTTTGTATAGGCGGCAGCAAAAAAGCCGCGCATGGCGGCTTTTTTGGTTTTGCTTTGTGTATTTTTAAACAATATGCTTTTCGGCACACAGCGCCCGGCTCTCGCAGGATAATATATTATCAATCCTCGTTGATGTACACACGGGGTACGCGGGGGGTAATGAGGCAGGTAAGCTCGTAGTTGATGGTGCCTACCACCTTGCCCACTTCCTCGGCGGTCATGCCTGCGCCGCCCCAGAGGGTGACTTCGTCGCCCACCTTTACGCTGTCGTCGCCGGTGACGTCTATCATGTGCATATCCATGCATATGCGGCCTACCTGCTTGAACTTCTTGCCGTGTATCATGTCGTAGGAGGCGTTGCTTATACGGCGGGGATGACCGTCCGCATAGCCCGCTGTTATAACGGCGGTGCGAATGGGCTTGTCGCTGATAAAGGTTCGTCCGTAGCTTATGGATGTGCCGGCGGGCAGATCGCGTACCTGAGCTACCCGGGACTTGAGGGTGAGCACGGGCTTGAGCTCGCCCTTGCGGGGCTCGCTGTCGGGGTACATGCCGTAGAGTATTATGCCCTCGCGCACCATGTCAAGGTGTGCCTCAGGGTGGGCGAGTATGGCCGCAGAATTGCTGGCGTGGCACACCTCCGGGCGCAGCCCCTTCGCTATAAGGGCATTGAGGACGGTTGTGTAGTTCTTGAACTGCCACACGGTGTATTCGTCCTCGGAGGGGGTATCCGCCACGGAGAAGTGGGTGAACATACCCTTTACGGTGATACCGGGTATATTGTATATGCGCTCGATGGTATCGGCGGCGGCAAGGGCGGCCTCCTCCCCTTGGGCGAATATGCCGGTTCGGCTCATGCCGGTGTCTATCTTTACGTGTACGTTCAGATTCACGCCGGCCTCGGTAGCGTACCTGCCGAACTCCAATGCTGTGCGCTCGTCCTGCACGGCCTGGGTGATATCGTATTTGGCAAGCATTTCAGCGTACTTTTCGGGGGTATAGCCCAGTATGAGTATGGGCTTGGTTATGCCGCCCTCGCGAAGCTCTATAGCCTCGGACAGGCAGGCTACCGCGAAGAAGTCCGCGCCCTGCTTTTCCAGGAAAAGGCCGCAGTGTACCGCTCCGTGGCCGTATGCGTTGGCCTTTATGACGCAGAGCACCTTCTTGCCGGTGCGCTTGGCTATTTCAAAGTTGTGCTTCAGTGCCGCCATGTCTATTTCCGCCCAGGTGCGGGCCTTAGGGTCAATATTGCTCATGTTGAGCCTCCTTGTATTTTTTGTTAAAGATGTGTCATAGCGTTAAGTATTTTCTGTACTAATTTTAGAACAATACCGGGCTTTTTGCAACAAAAAAAGGCCGCTCAGGCGCGACCCTTTTCATAATTTTTGCTTATCGGGGCTTATCTCTTTTTCCCGAACAGCTTAGCCATGCCCTCGGATACGGTATTCAGGTTCTCTATACTCTCGGACAGCGCCTCAAAGTCTATGGATTGCAGCTGCTGCATGGTCTTTATAAGCTCTACCGTGGCGCCTGTCAGGCTCTCGCTGCCTACCCTTGTAAGCTCGGTAATGCCCTCGCTCATGGCGATGAAATCCACCTGCTGCAATTCGTCCACAACGGCGGAAAGCTCGTTCACGGTGTTATCCGCGTTGGTCAGTATGCTGTTTGCCCTGGGCAGCACCACTACGGCGCTTACGAGTACCACTACCGCCACCAATACGCAGGCTGCGGTGCGTATGAGGTCCATGCTGTGCATCTTCCTGAGCAGCTGCGCCTGCAGCTCCTCTGCGGTCTGAGTCTGCTTAGTCTCCATGGTATATCCCCCTTTACAATATGCGTTATTTAACTATTTCGCCGTAGCTGGCGCCTACGAACTCCCTCAGCTCCTCCGGGTCCAGCAGCAGCATCTGCCCCCGTATGCCGGCGCTTACCGCTATCCTGTCGAAAAGCTGGGCAGTCTCCTCTATATATGTGGGAAGCTGCTTCTTCATGCCTATGGGTGAGCAGCCGCCCCGAATATACCCCGTCAGCACAGGCAGCTCCTTCACGTGTATCATCTCGGCCCTTTTATTGCCGGATATCACCGCCGCCTTCTTCAGATCCACCTCTTCCCCTACGGGTATGCAGCATACGAAAAGGCCGTTTTTGTCCCCTCTTAGCACCAGCGTCTTGAAGGTACAGTCCGGGTCAAGGCCAAGCTCCGCCGCTGCGTGTACGCCGGAGAGGTCGCTCTCGTCGTATTGATATTCCCGCGCCTCAAAGCCTATGCCTGCGGCGGCGAGCATACGCATGGGATTGGTTGTCACCATTGCTATATCCCCTTATGCTTTAGTATACCTGAGTATACCACCGGAAGCAGTATCATTGCAACGAGCGCCACTATGGCGACCACTGGCTTTGTCCAGCCTCCAACTATGGCTGCCGCGCCGCACACGATCCATACAAACCCGGCAAAGCGGTGAGTCTTATCCCAGTTTTCGTCTGAGCTCAGCGTCCATGGTATCTTTATGCCCACAACGCCGTTGCGCCTGCACTTTGGCAGGTAATTTCCTATTATTATGAACATTATGCCGAGTATGCTGCATACTATCCTGCCCATATCAAAGCTCACGCCCATGGCCGAATACAGCATTACCGGCACCAGTATAAGGCTCAGCACGGGTATTATCCAGCGGCACAGCGCAAGCACCCTCTTAGGCACCCCCTCGCTCTGAAGCCTGTCCGTCGCCCCGCCGCAAACGAGGTTCAGCGCCGCCATTATGCAGGGTATGCCGAAGGCCGCCATGGCCTTGCTGCTCCAGCCGTTGGGCTGGTTGTCTATGCCCCAGTGTGTGGCCACCACGTCCGGCAGCCTGTCATACAGCGCTATGCCCAACACTATCGGCAGCAGCGTTATCAAAGTCGTAATTACCGTCAGCTTACTTATCTTCTTCATCGTCCTTACCTCCCATAAAGCCCCTGCACCAAAGCATTATCTCCTCAAATACGCTGGTGTTAAGCTGATAATATATAAAGTTCTTTTCCCGGTTCTCGTATATGAGCCCCGCCTTTTTAAGCTGGCTCAGGTGATATGATACCGTGGCCTGCGTCATGTCGAAATGGCTCGCTATGTCACCGGCGGACATCATGCCTCCCTTTAAAAGCTCCAGTATCTCCCGCCGCACCGGATCCCCGATGGCCTTGAATGTCTCCTTCATTCCCATACGCCTCACCTCTTTTGAATTTCATCTAAATAGAGTATATACCGGGGCGGTAAGGTTGTCAAGAAGTATTTAGATTATTTTCTAAATATTGAATGATGCCATATGCAGGGAATACTTATACCCTTTTCTGCCTGCTTATAGTATAATACCAGCAGCGGGTGATAAAAACACGGCCCCGTCGGGTGGGCCGTGCCGAATAATATTGCAGCGGGGTGTTTGCTTATGCAGTTCATCAAGGCGGAGGAAAAACATATCGACGCCATCGAGGGGATATATTCCCGCATAATTGACGCGCAGGAGCAGGGCCGTCTTACAGTAGGCTGGCAGCGGGGAGTTTACCCCACCCGCCAGACCGCGCTGGACGCTTTGAAGCGAGGAGACCTGTTTGTCTGCGTGGACGGCGGGCAAGTCGTTGCCGCCGCCATAATCAACCGTATACAGGTGCCGGTATACGCAGAGGTGGGCTGGCTTTACCACGCTGAGCCGGATGAGGTTATGGTGCTTCACACCCTTGTGGTAGACCCGCTTCGGGCGGGGAGGGGCTACGGCACCGCCTTTGTTGCGTACTATGAAAGCTACGCGAAAAACAACGGCTGCCCCGTGCTGCGCATGGACACCAACGAGAAAAACGCCGCTGCCCGCAGGCTGTACGCCCGCCTGGGCTATCGCGAGGCCGGAATCGTGCCCTGTGTGTTCAACGGGATAAAAGGCGTTGGGCTGGTGTGCCTGGAGAAAAAACTGTAAGCAGTGGCCGTTCCCTTTGCATTCAGAGCCTTTCTTCGCTGCTGCCGTCCTCACCGTTTTTTTCTATTACGACCGCGTTGCCGTTGGCGGTGACCGCAAAAACGTATGGCTGGTACGATATTCCCCCCGTTGCGAGCAAGTCCTTCGTCTGCGGATCGAGCGTGATATAATCAAAGTCAACCCCTATTACGGCGTTGCAGCCCAGATCGTATGCCGCCTCCTTCAGCTCCCGCAACGCATTCCGGCGTATTTCCACAAGCGAGTTCAGCAGCTTATCCTTTACCCCGGTATCCGAGCCGAATACCGCCAAACCGCGGTCTACCGATATGGCGTCGTCGCCGGATATATAGCCCGAATACTTCGTTATAGTGTAGCCATCGAAGCTAAAGCCCGAGGTTATGAGCATCTTAGCCATAGCCCTCTTCTTTTTTTCCGCCTCCCTCCTTTCGGCGGCCGCCTCTTCCTCCTGCTGCGCCTTAAACTCAGCATACATTCTCACAGCTTTGTCAACATTACTATCTTCGATCACATAAGAAGTCCACGTCTCTTTGAGCAGCTTTTTTTCTTTTAAAAACGCCTTTAAGTCATTTTCGTCAAATCCATATTGCCGGCAAACATCTGATATCTTCATAATTATGCCCCCACTATTAAATATTTATTTCAGGTACTTCAATGCTTCAGGATTATCAGGGTCGATGTCCAGTATTAGGTTTGCGTATTTCCGTGCCCTTGCGGGGTTTTCCCTGCACTTTCTCAGCAGCTCCGCCACATCGTCATCAAGGCCTATGCTCGATGTATAGGCTATCCTGTACCTTGCGCCGCAATAGCGGCAGGTCCTTATTCCGTTTTCATCATAAAAATCTGATGCGCCGCATTTTTCACATACAATAGCTTTCATGGAACAGCCCTCCATGCGTGAAATGTATTCTTTTACTTCTTTTATTATAGTGTAGGCTCTTGCGTATTGCAACAAAAAAGCGGAGCCGCCTTCGCGGCTCCGCTCAGTCTGTCGAAAATCTCAGGGTTGTTAAGGAGCCGCAGCCCCTTGAGGCTAAACCCGAAAAAAACTCGAAGAAGTGGCGCTTAGCCACTTCTTCGAAAGTCTTACTCCTCATTAAAGGCGTCCTTGCCCAGCCCGCAGACGGGGCAGACCCAATCCTCCGGGACGTCCTCCCAGGGGGTGCCGGGGGCTACGCCGTTATCGGGATCGCCCAGCTCGGGATCGTATACATAGCCGCAGGGGCATTCGTATTTTTTCATCGCTGCGTTCTCCTTTTTTTGCCCTGTTATTCGCCGAAGTAGCGCTTCAGCAGGCCCTCGAAGGCCTTGCCGTGACGGGCCTCGTCCCTGGCCATCTCGTGTACGGTGTCGTGGATAGCGTCGAGGTTCAATTCTTTAGCCCGCTTTGCAAGCATAGTCTTTCCTTCGGTCGCGCCATGCTCTGCCTCTACACGCATCTCAAGGTTGCGCTTGGTGCTGTCGGTCACTACCTCGCCCAGCAGCTCCGCGAACTTCGCCGCATGCTCGGCCTCTTCATAGGCAGCCTTCTCCCAGTACAGGCCGATCTCGGGATAACCCTCCCGGTGAGCTACGCGGGCCATGGCCAGATACATGCCGACCTCGCTGCATTCGCCGTTGAAGTTGGCGCGCAGGCCCTCGATGATCTCGGGGTCAACGCCCTTGGCGACGCCTACCACATGCTCGGCGGCCCAACTCATCTTGTTCTCCTCCACAGGCACGAACTTGTCCTTTGGAGCCTTGCAGACGGGGCAGAATTCGGGGGCCTCAGGTCCTTCGTGTACATAACCGCAAACTGTGCAACGGAACTTCATATTAATAATACCTCCTGATGATTAAGAATGATTATCGTTCTCATTTCTGATAGTCTTATTATACCACCCTTTTCCTCTTTTGGCTATACCCTATTCCAACTTTTTTTATATTTTTTTGGCTTTAATATGACTACCATCAGTTGACAAGAGCACACAAGGTTTTAGAAGCCAAACAGCACGGCATAACTGTGTCGTCCTCATTTGAAATACAACCAGTATTTCTGCACTCGTCCTCCTTGTTCTGCCATACTCTTTGGCTTCTAAAACTCAAAGACCCTAAAGAGCTTGTTTTGAGGGCGATCCAAGGCCGAGGAGCGCAGTACTACTGGATGTAATACAAGCGACGAGAACGCAGGAGCGTCCCAAAACAAGCCTTTAGGACTTGTGTGCTCTTGTCAACTGATGGTATACTCATTTGTTGCCTGAACTGTTTTTTTACGCTATAATCAAATATGCACATTTATCAGGAGGAGAATATGGAAAACAACATAAAAAGGCGCGGAATGAAAGAAATCAGGGCATATGCAAAACAGCGGCCTAAGGTGTTTACAGTATACGTAATACTGCGTCTTCTGGTTGTCGCGGTGCTGGTGCGCTCCGCCATGCTGAAGGAATATGAGAGTATGTTCGTGTGTCTGCTGGTGCTGGTGCTGTTTATGCTGCCTTCTTTCCTTGAGAGGAAGCTGAAAATCGAGCTGCCGGACACCCTTGAAATAATAATCCTCGTATTTATATTTGCGGCGGAAATACTGGGCGAGCTGGAATGCTACTTCATACAGTATCCCCATTGGGACACCATACTGCACACCACCTCCGGCTTTTTGTGCGCCGCCATAGGCTTTTCTCTGGTAAACCTGCTGAATAGGGACAACCGAATCAGCCTCAGTCTTTCCCCGCTGTATATGGCAATCGCCGCATTTTGCTTTTCCATGACCATAGGCGTGCTGTGGGAATTCATAGAGTTTTCCGCTGACCGGCTGTTCCTGCTGGATATGCAGAAGGACACCGTCATAACCACCATATCCTCCGTGGCGCTGGACGCCACCAATTCAAACACACCCATCGTCATCCGCAACATCAACGATGTGGCGGTGAATGGGCAGAGCCTCGGCCTGGGCGGCTATCTCGACATCGGCCTGTACGACACTATGGAAGATCTGTTTGTTAACTTCATAGGCGCGGTGGTGTTCAGCCTGTTCGGCTATTTCTATGTGAAGCACGAGGGCAGGGGCAAGCTGGTGAGCAGCCTTGTGCCGCGGGTGGCCAAGGGGGAGGACGAGGAATGAAGGCAATAGATCTTACCCACATCATAACCGAGGATATGCCGGTTTACCCCGGCACGGAGCCGCCTAAGCTCACCCCGGCCAACAGCTACGAAAAGGACGGCTTCAAGGAGACGCTGCTAAGCCTGTACACCCACACCGGCACCCATATAGACCCGCCGGCCCACATTTTCCCCGATGGGCGGACGCTGGACGAGTTCCCGCCGGAGCAGTTCATCGGCAAGGCGCTGGTCATAGACTGCCGCGGCATTAAAGCGGGCGGGGCCATCACGCTTTCGCATATCGAAAGATACGGCGAGAAGGCGGGTAAGGCGGATTTCCTGCTCTTTAACCTGGGCTGGGACAGGCTTTGGGGGACGGAGGCGTATTTCGGCGACTATCCCTGCCTTGACGATGCGGCCCTCGGCCTTATAATAGGCGGCGGCTACAAGGGCATAGGCTTTGACGTGATAGGGCTGGACCCCATATCAGACGTAAATCTCACCCGCCACAGGCGGCTCTTTTCCTCCTGCGACATTATCAATATAGAAAACCTCTGCAATCTGGACAAGTGCGGCGATGGCCTTTTCAATTTTGCCTGCCTCCCGCTGAAGCTCCGCGATTGCGACGGCTCCCCCGCCCGCGCCGTGGCGTGGGTAGAATAATTACAAGTCGATCCCGTTACCAGCCCTTAGCCGGAAAGTCAAACCCGGAAAATAGTTAATTATTGGCAAGACGGTTTTTCAAATGAAACTGTAAACACTTTACGAACGAGACAGATTCACAGAGATTTTAGGTTAAAACGGGCTTGAAATCAGGCAGGGAAAATCAATGCTTGCCTGATTCATGAAGTAACTGCCGTCTGCGCGTATGGATTGCACCGTTCCGCGATTCACGGTATCGTGCAGCCGATGCGCGGCTTCGCGTGCCCTTTTGTGGTTTAGCTGGTTATCGTCCGATTCCGTGAAGTGCAAAGGGATGTCCTGCGTACAGGGCATCGAATGCGGCGCTCAAAATCGCCAGAAACGGAAAAATCCCTGTGCCGCGTTCAATACGCAGCACAGTGCTGGAAATGTTAATATGCGTTGCTTGAGGCAACGGGCAGAAAGCCGTATGATGAATCCATGAAAAGGAGGGATTTTACTATGCTGAATGAAAATCTGAAACAGTTGAGAAAATCAAAAGGCTTGACGCAGGAAGAGTTTGCGCTGCAACTTGGTGTGGTTCGTCAAACGATTTCAAAATGGGAAAAAGGACTTTCTGTTCCTGACTCGGAGATGCTGATAGAAATATCAGAACGATTCGACGTGCCGGTTTCCACTTTGCTGGGGGATACAATCGAGCCAGCCGAGAAAGAGGACTTGATCAAAATCATGTCGGACAAGCTCGCCCTTATCAATGAGCAGTTGGCAAATGCTGCTGAAAGAAAACGTAGAATCACCCGAAGCCTTTCTTTTGCCGGTATTGCTGTTGCTGCTTGTTATCTGGCCTGGCAGGCTATTATCATGATCCATGCCTATGTACAGCCGTTTTCCCCAGAAAACGCAAGTGCCTCCGTGATTGGCGGTGCGGATGGACCGACCTCTATTTTCGTTTATAACTCCGGAATCAGCGTAACAGGCATGATAATCATAGCCGTGATTCTGATTGTTTCTATTTGCGGGATATGCTTAACAAGAAGAAAATAAATGTCGTTTTGCTCCGACAGACTTCAATAGCGGTTGCCTGACCAAAACCGCAAAAACACCATGCGTTGCATCGTGCTTTTATTTGGTATCCGGCTACCTCTTTTCCCGGCCTCTGCACACATGGTCGCTGTGCGTTGCGGCGAAGCCGCTTCCTTCAGCTCCCTGTGCTTGAGCAGCTCCGATTCGCTCCTCCGCCCACTGGGCGCGCTCATCGTCGCTGTGTCGCCAGCCAAGCGCAAGCGCAGGGCTGAGTTAGACTCAGGAAACAGTAATCGCTGTATATGAAACAAAAGAGACTGACGGGTGTCAGTCTCTTTTGTTTGGTATCCGGCGGCTACCTATTTTCCCGCCCGAGGCTCCCACAGTGCGGCAAGGTCGTTCAGCGTCGCAGACGCTCCTCGAACTCCCTGCCTTACTGGATCTCCTGTTCGCTTCATCGTCCACCGGACGCGCTCACAGTCGATCCCATCACCAGCCCTTGGCTGTTTGACCTGGCCCGGAAAATACCTACTCATCAAAGACCAAAGAAAAACACCATGCGCTGCATGGTGTTTTTCTTTGGTATCCGGCGGCTACCTCTTTCCCCGGCCTCTGCACACATGGTCGCTGCGCGTTGCGGCGAATCCGCTTCCTTCAGCTCCCTGTGCTTGAGCAGCTCCGATTCGCTCCTCCGTCCACCGGACGCGCTCATCTCCGCTGTGTCGCCAGCCAAGCGCAAGCGCAGGGCTGAGTTAGACTCAGGAAACAGTAATCGCTGTATATGAAACAAAAGAGACTGACGGGTGTCAGTCTCTTTTGTTTGGTATCCGGCGGCTACCTATTTTCCCGGGCCGTCACCAGCCAAGTATCTTCGGCGTATAAGGGCTTAACTTCTGTGTTCGGTATGAGAACAGGTGGATCCCCTTAGCTTAACCACCGGAATGGTAAGGTATTAAGTTTCCTTGAGTACCTTGAAAACTGCATAATTCGTAAACTCACTTTGATCAAGCCCTCGACCTATTAGTATCGGTCAGCTACATGCATTGCTGCACTTCCACCTCCGACCTATCAACCTGGTAGTCTTCCAGGGGTCTTACCCATTTCTGGTGGGAGATCTTATCTTGAGGTCGGCTTCACGCTTAGATGCCTTCAGCGTTTATCC